>QFCE01002303.1_pt1 | contig 26096 bp, 26 predicted proteins | sample 5346091 | NCBI WGS metagenome assembly QFCE01 (sample SAMN09062252, study PRJNA434731) | Human gut metagenome, whole genome shotgun sequencing project. | isolation source: stool timepoint A chromium assembly | host: Homo sapiens | collected 2015 | reverse complement strand
GAATTCAATAAAAGCGGCAATATTCTTTCTGAATATGGAAAAGGAAAAGCCTTTACCCCTGCCGGAGAAGCCTATCTGGCGGAACACGGAGAGCTCATCGCCTCCGATGCTCTCCAGAAGCTTCAGCAGCTCTGAAGTTTTTTCTGTGATACGCAAGGAAGCCGGCATATGCCGGCTTCCTGTATGTGATACCCTTTTTGGGGTACGACTTACACCTCACTGAGAAAATCGTTAATCTGCTGAACGAGAACGTCCACATCAAGACCGTGCACTGCTGCTGCCTCTTCCAGAGACTCCATCTGTGCAGACGGGCATCCCAGGCAGTGCATTCCCGCTCTCATGAGGATCGGTGCAATGTTTGGATTCAGCTGGATCAGCTGTCCGATCAGCATCTGTTTGGTAACCTGTGCCATGATACTTCCTCCTTTTTATTTTCAATACAGGGCATTGCCTCTGCTTTCTTATTATAATACCAAAACGCTCCGGAAACAACCGCTGTATTTCTAAAAATTTGTTTATAATTTTATACTTGTAATCACCGGATAGATATATTAGAATGTGGATAGAACCCTTACAGGGGGACACAAATGAGATCAAAAGGAGGATATCACAATGGCATATGTTATTTCTGACGAGTGCGTAAGCTGCGGTACCTGCGAAAGCGAATGTCCGGCAGGCGCTATCTCCCAGGGAGATGAGCATTATGTGATCGATGCGGATGCTTGCGTTGACTGCGGTACCTGCGCAGACGCATGTCCTACTGAGGCTATCAGCCCGGAGGAATAATTCCGTACATAAAAAACAGACCGGCAGATTGCCGGTCTGTTTTTTTGCATTTTCCTTTGTCCTAGATCAGCATCAGTCTTTCCTGATGTCCGTCCAGATATTCTGCGTTTCCATCCTTGCAGATGTCTTCCTCCAGATACATAAATACCTGCTGCTGATCCCAGACTGCAATGTTGTCAAAGACATTCAGCTCCAGGGCATAGCAGGTCTTATCTTCGACGGGACGCTCTCCTGTTCCCTCCACAAATCCCTGATTGCTGTACAGACCAATGCTTGGCCCTGCACCGTGTCCAAAGGTTCCCAGGGGATGTGTATAAAGCATCGGCTGGATGCCTTCTTCCTTCGCCCTTGCAACCGCAGTTTCAAAAACGGTATTTCCCAGAGTCCCCTCTTTCATTTCTTCCATCACGATTTCACGGAAACGATTGCCTTTGTCCAGCAGAGCTTCCAGCTCCCTCGGCGCTTCCTGCTCGTTCTCCCGCAAAATATAGGCAACCCACTGCATATCTGTGTGAAGATGCACATAAACGCCGTTCAGTCCAATGTCACAGTGGATCAGATCGCCGGGATAAATCGTTTCTCCGAACATTCTGCTGACATCACTTCCTTTTCTCTGGAGATCCACATCCGGTCCGAACCAGTACAGATATCCCACTTCGCTGATCATGTTCCGCATACACCATTCGATGTCTGTTGTGGTGGTAACTCCCGGTTCGATGAATTCTCTGCTGAACGTATAATTTACAATGTCATGGGTCACGCTGGTCAAAACCTTCATGGCCTCTTTTTCCAGCGGGCAGACGCGCTGGAGCCACCGAACCGTCAGTTCTTCTCCGTCGCAGATTTTTTCTGCATAGGTCTCCCCCAATGCCTCCTTCAGCTGGTCCAGTAAGGTCGAGGAAAGTCCGTCGCAAAAGCCATACAAAAAGCTCCGGTTTACTGCGATTTTTTCCGGAGAAATTTCTTCCACCACACGTTTCACCGTCTGCCAGACATCCTCTTCCTTTTTCTGGACGTTTTCATAAATATGGCTCATTTCGGGAGAGTGCATTCCCACTGCCATTTTCCGAATTTTTCCCTCTCCATTTCTGTGAAAAAGAAGAACACTGATCCGTCTCGCCTCCGGCATGTCCCAGGTAAACAGCGTATGAATGATGGGGTCTTCACAGTTTTCACGGGAAAGCACCATCCAGAAATCCATCCCGGATTCCTCCATCGCCCAGGGAAGCACGGTTTCCAGACGCTCCTCCAAAATTCTGGTGCTCAGCTCCGCCTGCTTCTGCAGCGGATATAAGCCGGCCTCCTCCAGTTTCTGCTTCATTTTTTCTATCACCTGCTGATACATACTGCAATCTCCTTTCCTGATTTTTTATAGCTCGATCAGCTCTTTTGCCGCTTTTGTCAAATTCTCACAGCCTGTCTGTGTCACGAGGATATCATCTTCAATGCGCACACCGCCAAATCCCGGAAGATAAATCCCAGGCTCCACGGTCATGATCATTCCCGGTTCCATCGGAATGTCACACGCCTGGTTCTGGCTGAATCTGGGCGCTTCATGGATCTCCAGGCCAAAGCTGTGTCCCAGGCCATGTCCGAAGTATTCTCCATATCCTCTTTTGGAAATCACATCGCGGGCGACCCCGTCGATCTCTTTTCCCGTTTTTCCCGGTGCAGCTGCTGCAATTGCCGCCCTTTGCGCTTCCAAAGTAATTTCATAGATTTCTTTTTGTGTCTCACTTGCCTTTCCAAGACACACGGTTCTTGTCACATCGGACCAGTAGCCCTGACAGTTACACCCAAAATCCATGGTAATAAAATCCCCTTTGCAGATTTTCCTGGCTCCGGCGATTCCGTGAGGCAAAGCGCCATGCGCTCCGCTGGCCACAATAAAACGGTCTGCCATGCAGTCCACTTCCGGATATTGCCGCATATAGTCCTGAAGAATGCGGTCAATGTCCGTTTCGCTCATGCCTTCCGCAATTTTTGTCAAAACATGCGCAAACGCAAGATCTGTGATCTCGCAGGCACGCCGGATCTTTTTGATCTCTTCCTCATCCTTTACCATGCGGAGCTCTGTCAGAAGCCTGTCCACCGGCTCTGTATCCATTATGCCACAGAATTGTTTCAGACGCTCAAAAAAGCAAAGAGTCATAAACTCCTTTTCCACGCCAAGCCGTTGTACCTGATGCTCCTTCAGCCAGGCAAACACATCTGCTTCCTGAAAAATCTTTACGATTTCCCAGCCTGGGCACTGCCGGCCGGCCTGCTCCCAGTACCGAAAATCCACCAGAAAATATGTTTCATGCTCTGTGAGCAGCGCATAGCCGGTGCTGCCCGCAAATCCGGAAAGATATCTCCGGTTCGCCGGACTGTACACAAGCGCTGCGTCCAGTCCCTGCTCCTTTATCCATTCCTGCACTTTTCTTGTCCGGTTTTCTGACATCGTGTAACCCCTCTCCAGCTTTCCTTATAATAATTACGGCGGAGGCAACATCTGCCCCCACCGCAATCCAAACGACCTTCCGCTATGAAAAATTAAAATGAAATTTCCGGAATTCTCAATTGTCCGTCAAAATATACGCCTACATTTTTCAGATCTGCATTGTATGCGTACAAATCCTCCGGGCACTGCAGGAAGATACAGGGAACTTCTTCCCATACAATTTCCTGTGCTTTCATATAAGCTTCTTTTCGTACTTCCTGATCTGTGGAAGTACGTCCGGTTTCAAGCAGTTTATCAACCTCCGGATTGGTGTAGAAGGACATGTTTCCACCTTCTCCATGCTGTGAAGAATGGAAGCTTGCATATAATGCGTAGTCGGGATCTCCGGTATCGGAAGACCATCCCAGGGAGAATGCTTCCAGATTGCCTGCACAAACTTCTCCGATATAGGTGGTTCTTTCCAGCGGTCTGATCTCTACTTCAATGCCGATTTCTGCCAGCTGGGACTGTACCATTTCTGCAGTATCCTGACGCTGCTGGCTTTCATCTGTCGTCATGGTCATTTTGAAGCCATCCGGATATCCGGCCTCTGCCAGAAGCTCTTTTGCCTTTTCAATGTTGTACTCATACTGAGGAAGCTCATCGTTGTATGCCCATACAACCGGGCTCATGGGTGCTTCTGCAATGGTTCCGGTTCCCTGATATACCACATTGTAGATTGCCGATTTGTCGATGGCGTAGTTAATTGCCTGTCTTACTCTTACATCATTGAACGGTTCCATGGTTGTATTCAAACCGATAAAGTTGATCGAAGATGCCACGTTTTTGAAAATTTTAACGTCCTTGGAATTCTCCAGACGTGCAATGTCTGTTGCCTGAATATCCACTGCAATATCAACACCGCCTGCTTCTACTTCGATGGAACGGGTTGCAACCTCCGGAATGGTTCTCCAGATCACGTTGGGAATGGCCGGAGCTTCTCCCCAGTATTCTTCGTTTTTGGCAAGAATAATACGGTCGCTTGCTTCCCAGCTCACAAATTTGTAGGGGCCTGTGCCGACCGGGTTTTGTCCGACTGCATCCCCAGCCTCTGTGTAAGCCTTTTCGTTCACGATCGCCATAACCGGATGCGCCAGATGGTTCAGAATGGGGCCAAAGGGCTCTGTCATCTTCATTTCAAAGGTGTAATCATCTACTGCCTTGGAATTTTCAAAATCAATGGTTGCGCGAAGAGAGCTTGCATGAGGTGATTCTGCGATCTTTGCGAATGAGAATGCAACATCACTTGCTTTGAGCTCTTCTCCATTGTGGAATTTCACACCTTCTCTCAGTTTGAATACATACGTGCAGTCATCCACGATCTCCCAGGATTCTGCAAGGGCAGGAGCGACATTTCCCTCGTCGTCCAGTCTCACAAGGGTCTCAAACATACAGCTGGCTACACGGATAGCCGGTGTATCTGTTGTTCCATAGGGATCCAGGGATACCGGATCTGCACTCTGTGCAATCGTAAGGGTATCTTTTGTTTCTGATTTTTCTTCTGTTTTTTCTGTCGTTGTTTCTGCCTTTCCTTCCGGCGCTGCTTCCTCCTTTTTGCTGCCGCATCCCGCTGCCAACAGCATCGCAAAGACAAGAAGAAGCGCCATTACACGTTTGAACTTTTTCATTTGCCTGTTTTCCTTTTCATTTTTTTATTTTCAGAAAATGGTTGGCACAAACCATTTCATGAACATGGTTCCAGAGGGCCGCCTAAAACAAATGGCATGCCACAAAATGTTCCGGTTCAATCTCCTTCAGCTCTGGCTGCTCCTTAAAGCACTCCGGCTTCGCATAGAGACATCTTGGCGCAAATCTGCAGCCCGGTTCCGGATTGATGGGAGAAGTGATCTCCCCCTTCAGCAAAATCCTCTCCCGCTTGGCGCCCAGCTTGGCAACCGGAATTGCCGACAGAAGCGCCTGGGTATAGGGATGGCACTGCTTTTCAAACAATCTCTCCGCGGAAGCTTTTTCTACCAGGGTCCCCAGATACATCACGCAGATTTCATCGGAGATGTGTTTTACCACGGACAAGTCATGGGTGATAAAAATATAGGTCAGACCTCTGTCTTCCTGAAGATCCTGCATCAGGTTCAAAATCTGTGCCTGGATGGAAACATCCAGCGCAGAAACCGGCTCATCACATACAATAAATTTCGGCTCCAGCGCCAGGGCGCGGGCAATTCCGATTCTCTGACGGCGTCCTCCGTCCAGCTCATGCGGATAGGAATCCGCAAGACGTCTTGCAAGTCCTACGGTATCCATGATCTCCAGAACCTTTTCTTCCTGCTTCGCCTTATCGCCGCCGTACATCTTATGGATCACCATGGGCTCCATAATGATACTCTTTACCGTCATACGCGGATTGATGGAAGAAAAGGGATCCTGAAAGATCATCTGCATATCTTTTCTGGCTTCTTTTAATTTTTCCTTGTCCAGGTTTGTAATATCCTGGCCCTCAAAATAAATTTTTCCATCTGTTGTATCCAGCAAATGAATGATGCAGCGTCCGAGAGTAGATTTTCCACATCCGGATTCGCCTACAACGCCCAGTGTTTTTCCTTTTTCAATAGAAAAGGAAACATCATCTACTGCATGGAGCTGTCCCTTTGGTGTTTTAAAATATTTTTTCAGCCCCTCCACTCGCAAAAGCTCAGACATTTTCCTTCTCCTTTCCAAAATTAAAGCATTTCACATAATGTCCCGGCTCCACTTCCACAAGCCCCGGATTGTCTGTTTTGCATTTTTCACAGGCACAATTGCATCGGGGACAGAAGCTGCAGCCCTCCGGAAGATTCGCCGGATCCGGCATCAGTCCCGGAATGGGATTCAGCCGCTTCGCATGGGATTCCAGGTCCGGAATCGAACCAAACAATCCTTTTGTGTATGGATGACAGGTATTGCCGTAAATCTGCTCCAGAGAACCAAACTCCACGATTTCTCCTGCATACATAATGGCAACCTTATCGCAGACCTCCGCCACAATGCCGAGATCGTGGGTGATCAGTATCATGGACGTCTGCTTCTCTTTTTTTAATTTGACGATCAGATCCAGCACCTGTGCCTGAATGGTAACATCCAGCGCGGTTGTGGGTTCGTCTGCCAGCAGAAGATCCGGGTTACAGGAAAGCGCAATGGCAATGACAACTCTTTGTTTCATACCGCCGGAAAACTGATGCGGATATTCCCCATAGCGTTCTCCCGGAATCCCTACCATTTCCAGTCTTTCGGTTGCCTTGGCCGCCGCCTGCGCCTTTGAGCACTTTTCATGGATACGGATACTCTCTGCGATCTGGTCGCCCACCGTCATAACCGGATTCAACGAAGTCATGGGATCCTGAAAGATCATGGAGATTTTCTTTCCGCGGACTTCGCGAAGCTTCTTTTTGTTCAGCTTCAGCAGATCCTCTCCTTCAAACAGGATCTCTCCTTCTGTAACCATGCCCGGGGGATTGGGGATCAGCCCCATAATACCAAGCGCCGTTGTTGTTTTTCCGGCGCCGGTCTCTCCTACCAGACCAAGACTTTCCCCCTTTTTTAATGTAAAATTTAATTTATTTACTGCTTCTACAATTCTTTTATCTGCGCGATACTGAATTGAAAGATCTTTTATTTCAAGAATATTTTCCATAGCTTTACAACCTCTTCTTAGTTTTTCAGACGTGGGTCAAGCGCATCCCGCAGGCCGTCTCCCAGCATATTTAATGCAAAAATCGTGACCATGATCGCAATACCCGGGAAAATACACATATGCGGATAATTCATGATGTACTGTCTCGCTGCGGAAAGCATCGAGCCCCATTCCGGCGTCGGCGGCTGGATGCCCAGTCCCAGAAAGCTCAGAGAAGACGCAGAAAGGATCGCACCGGCCATACCAAGTGTCGCCTGGACAATGATTGGAGCAATACAGTTTGGAATAATATGCTTTAAGATAATTCTTGCATCGGAAGCGCCAATACTCTGCGCAGCCTCAATATATTCCTGATCCTTAATGGTCAGAACCGAGGAGCGGACAACTCTGGCATACCCGGGAATATCTGCAATGGCAATGGCGATGACCATGTTGGTCAGCCCCGGCCCCATGGCTGCCGCCAGGGAAATTGCCATCAGCATACCGGGAATGGACATCAGAATATCCATGGCTCTCATCAAAAAGTTGTCCACTTTGCCGCCATAATATCCGGAGATCGCGCCAAGAAGACCGCCCACGATGATCGCTGTGATAATGGAGGAAAAGCCTACCAGCAGAGAAATTCTTGCCCCGTGGATGATACGGCTCAGAATGTCGCGTCCGAAATTGTCCGTGCCCAGCAGATGCTCTGCGCTGGGTCCTTCAAAGGTATGTGAATAATCCTGCAGATCATATGGATGAGGCGCGATCAAGTCTGCAAAAACCGCGCACAGAATCATAAGGATCAAAATTGCCAGCCCCAGCATTGCACTTTTATTTTTACGAAGCCGGCGCCACGCATCGCGCCAGAATCCGGTCTTTACAGGTTTTACCGTCTGCTCTTTAGTTTTTCGCATTCTTCTCGCCTCCTTTTTTTCTCTTGCCGAGCTTATACTGTGATTTAATTCTCGGATCCAGATATGCGTAAAGGATATCCACCAGCAGATTTACAATACTGAAGGAAATCGCCAGCAGAAGCACGCCGCCCTGTACGACCGGATAATCACGGGTGCTGATACTGTCGATAATATATTTTCCAAGTCCCGGGATGGCAAATACCGTCTCGATCAAAAGAGAGCCGCCCAACAGTCCGCCGAACTGCATACCGATTACAGTTACCACCGGAATCATCGCATTTTTCAGCGCGTGAAAAATGATGACCCTGCTCTCTTTCTGTCCTTTTGCTCTTGCTGTTCTGATATAATCTGCCCGGATCACCTCCAGCATACTGGATCTTGTCATACGCATAACCGTTGCCGAGGAGTGAAGTCCCAGGGTAAACGCCGGCAAAATCCAGTACTCCGGCCCATAGGAGCCCGAAGCAGGCAGCCAGCCAAGCTGTACGGAAAAAATCAGCACCGCCATCAGGCCGGCCCAGAAGGTGGGCATGGATACTCCCAACAGGGAAATGGATGTGGCGATCCGGTCAAAGATCGAATACTGTTTTGTCGCGGAAATAATACCTGCGGTTACTCCCACGAGCACCGAAATGGTCACACTCAGGATCGCCAGCTGCACAGTGGTCGGAAAACGGGATGCAATCTCCTCGATCACCGGTTTTCCGGTCATATAGGACTCGCCTAAATCCAGCTTGAACACAACATTTCCTATGTACCGTCCGAGCTGTACCAGATATGGATCGTTCAGTCCCAGCTCTTCTGTCACCTGTTCCAGTGCTTCCGGCGTCGCGCCGTCGCCCAGGATCATTCTTGCCGGATCGCCCGGGGTGAAATAATTGATCGAGAATACGATAACCATTACGCCAAGCAAAACCGGTACCATCATCAAAAGTCTTTTTCCAATATATTTTGACAATTTCCTCACTCCTCCTCACAAATGCCTTTTTCTTTGGAAAGTCTCAGCAAAGCGTCCCGCATTCTCAGAATGGCTGTTTCCAGTTCTTCATCGCTTGCAAATACGCCGTGCACAATGCGGATATGCCCTTTTCCTTTTTCTCCATAGGGCAGGCCGGAATTAATGGAAACCTGCGCGTGTTCTCCAAGGTACGCCATGATCTCGCTCTCCGTCCCGAGCTTTGACACGTCCACCCAGGACAAAAAGCCGGATTCTGATACCTTCATGGACACTCCCGGAATGTCGTGCAAATGCTCATAGACAATTTTGCGTCTCCGGTCAAAGGTCTCAAAATATGCTTCCATAAACCCGCAGTCCTTCAGCGCCGCAATGGCTCCCATCTGTGCGCTTGTGCTGGTCGCGCCAATGACAGAAACGGCGGTGCCGTACATTTTGTCCATAATGACATCGTCTGCGACAATATAGCCAACTCTTAATCCGCTGAGCCCCATTCCCTTGGAAATAGAGAATACGGTCACCGTTCGTTCCCACATTCCCGGAAGCGCTGCGATGGTGACCATCTCAATCCCGTCAAACACCGGTTCTTCAAAAGCCTGGTCCACTACGACGATCAAATCATTTTTCACCACAAATTCGGCCAGCTGCTCCAGCTTTTCTCTTCGGTAAGAGACCGTCGTCGGATTGTTGGGATTTGTGAGCACGATCATTTTTGTTTTTGGTGTAAGACGCTCTTCAAAATCCCTGATCTCAAACTGGTACCCGTTTTCTGCGTAAACGGGAATCCGAACCGGAACTCCTCCCAGAATTTCCGTGTTCTGAAAATTATTGGGATAGCTTGGGTCAATGATCATGACCTCGTCCCCGCTGTTGATAAAAGGCACCATTGCAAAAAACAGTCCTGCATCTGAGCCCGGCGTGATAATGATGTTCCGCTCCGGAACCACATCCAGACCGTTTACTTTTTTTAACTTTTTTGCGATCTCCTTCTTCAGCTCACTGTTTCCAATGGGGGTGGTGTAATGGCTTGCAAAACCACTGTTGATAGAATCGATCATCGCATCCGCAACATGCCTGGGCATGGACGGGTCCGGATAAAAAGGATCGGCCCAGGACATCAGAGCGACTCCCTGTTCGCTCATTTTTGCCACCGCATCTCCCACATCCGCTTTTTCTACTGCTGAAAAAAGACCGCCTTCCGCTTTTTGAAAAGCAGGTATCATTTTTTCTGTTACCATGTCATTTTTTCCTTTCCTGCTGCTTTCTTAAATATTTATTGGCAAGCCGGCGAAACCTTCCATTCCACCAGTCCCAATTTTTCAAACAGTTCATAGAATTCCGGCAGAAATTCCATACACTCTATATCCGTCTGATACCGGACACGTCTGGAAATCTCTTCCAAAGTTCTTGTGCCGTCTGTCTCGTAAAAAATATAATCCATGCACTTCATTGCCAGAGGATATTTTTCTGTGAATTTCCGATACTGCTGTTTCTGCGCGTCATCCATCTCTGCCAGAATACAGCGCATGGCAGCTGGTCCGCGAAATGTCCTCGCCGGAATCCCTGTCTTGCTTTCTCCTGCTGCTTCCCAGGGCTCAAATTCGGACAGCAGCCGGCTGTACAGCTTCCGCTCTTCCAAAAACACTTCCTCTGCTGCGCCTGCTTCCTGCGCAAGCAGCCTCTCATAGCGTCTCAGCGTCTCCTCGGCCAGCTCTTTCAGATAAGCTGCCCTGGCACTTTTCTCCTTGCAGTCGCTTCTTCTCAGCGCGTCTATCCGCCGGAAAAATCTCTGCGATGTAACCGGCAGCAATTCCTGCGCATATTCCAGATTCATGGCTGCATAGATGTAGCAAAATGCCGCCGCTGCCGCTGCCGCCCGCTGCAGCATGCCTTCATCCGCATGGGCCTCATCGTCTGCACTGGTATGGTAGGTTTTATCCGGCCACTGCGTCAGAGCCACTGTCGGAATATTGATGGTGGGATCTGAAAGAATATAATGATCGCTTCCAAACACAAAGGGAACCCGCACAGAGGAAAACATCGGCACAAATACCTGATCGCCTCCAAAGGCGCATTCTCTGGACAGCGCCTGAAAAATCGCCTCTCCCAGATCGCCGGAGAAGGCGTGCGCGCAATCCGGGGTGTCCACCAGGATCAGCGGACCTGCATCTTTTCCCTGTTTTCCTGCAACCATGTCCATATTAAAGCCTGCCACGATTTCTGAAAGCTCCTTCTGGCGTTCCTCCAGATATGCGTAGGTTCCGGTAAATTCCGGTATCAAAAGCAATCGAATGGTCCGCCTTGGTTTTTCCAGCACGCCCTCGTCGATCAGTGACTGCAGGACGCCCATCGCCTCTATTGCACTGGCTGCACCGGAAGCATTATCATTTACACTGGAACGCGGATGGCACAAATGCGCGGTCATCAGAACCTCTTCCTGCGTTTCTCCCGGTATCCAGGCCTCCACATTTTCCAGGGTTCCATCCTTGATCTCAGAAGCTATTTTAAATCGTACCAACGGCTGCTTTTTCTCTTTCTGCATTTCGATACAGACTTCTTTTAATCGTCTGCCGGCCTCCGGGCTGACGGCAAATCCGCGCAGCCGACTTTCCGACTCTTTTGTATAATGGTGAAAGCTCAAATTTGCATGGGCTCTGCAAAGCTTCGCATCCTCGCTGACATTGACGCGGACCGGCCTGATCTCCGGCATGGAAACCGTGATGATGGCAGCCGCCTGCTCGCGTATCATTTTTTCTGTCCACCGCTCAAAACCATTTTCCACAAAAATGGCTTTCCCTCTTATATCCTCCGTCCACTCTTCCGGAGAAATCTCATCGGGAATATACACGACCGGAATGTCTTCTTTTGAAAAATCCCCTGCCGCGCTTCTCTGGATCAGAGACATCTCTTCCAACGTATAGTTTGCAAGACATTCCTTCCATGGAGCTGCCAGCTCTAACCACGCCTCACTGCAGTTCCATTCCCGAAACATCGTCTGCGTAAAACATTTTTTCTTTAAATCCGCCGGATAGGTGCGAATCTGGTGTTTTACCCCCAGCTGCCCCAATATCTGACCGGCGGTAAACGCCGCCTGGCGATATCCTTCCGATGCCTGAATTCTGTGAAAGCGTGCAATCTGCTTTACAATTCTGTGAATCCGCTTCCCATCACAGTTCTGATATACGGTTTCGACGGTATGCTGTAAATTTTTGTTATTCATCATTCCTCCCCGTTTCTTCTTCCCTATGTCAATTTTGTATAAAAGAAAAAGTTGAATTTTGTTGTTTTTAAGTATATCATATAAATAATCAATGTTTAGAAATGTCGAGAATTCAGAATTCTCATGCTCTTTTTTTCTCATTATGTTTTGAAATTTGGGAATACATTCTGCATATTAAGCTATTTCTTTGCATAAAACAGCAGCTGTTCTGACTTCCCAGGCAAAAGAATTCAGAATTCTCGCTCTGTCTGACTAAAGAAAGGAGAATTATTATCAAAACACTTTTATCCAAAATTCAAAGTTTGAATTCGATCTTCAATAAATCCTTAACCGCCTTTACACATTTGGCCGCACTCTGTGATCAAATGTGCAATATCATCGGCTGTAATATCTATGTTTTTGACCTGGAAGGCAATATTATTGCCTATTCCATTGCCTCCAAATTTGAGTGCCCCTATACGGAGCTTTCTCTGCAGGAGAAAAAGCTTCCCTCTTATTATTTTAATCTGTTCCATACCATGGAAACCTCCATGACCGGACAATACGAAAAAATACCGGTCTGTACCTACGCAAACGTAAAAGTCTGCGAATTTAATGACCGATATTTTTCCTTATATCCGATTTATTTAAACTGCAAAAAAATAGCCGGAATCCTGCTGATCCGATATGGCACAAATTTTTCTCAAACCGACAATATTCTGTGCGAGTATGCCAGCGCGATCATATGTCTGGAACTCTTCCAGCAAAAACAATTGGATATCCAGCAGAAATCCCTGGAGCAGGTTGCCGTAAAACTGGCGGTAGGCTCCCTTTCTTTCAGTGAGCTGCGCTCGGTTTCCGTAATTCTCGAGCAGCTGGACGGCGGTGAGGGGTGTATCTTCCTGAACAAGATTGCCGAGGAATGCTTTTCCACCCACTCCACCGTATCCAGCGCCCTGAAAAAGCTGGAGGCCGCAGGGGTGATCAGTACCAAATCCCAGGGGGTAAAGGGGAAATATGTAAAGATCACAAACCATAAGCTGTATGAGGAGATTTATATTACCGAAAAACAATATCGCAAAAAGAAACAAAAGAAAAATAAATCTTAATCAATCAAAAAAGGCGCTGTAAAACAGGTCAGCAACCCTGTTCTACAGCGCCCGCTTACATCATTTTGCGAGGTTATTTCTTAATAAATGCCGCGATATCCGCTATCACTGCCTCGTCTACCTTCTGCTGCTTCATATAATCCGCATTTCCATTCTCGAGATCTCCGGCCATAAAAAGATGGGTAATTCCCGGATAGCTGTGGAATTCCCAGCCTTCCTTTTCCCCAAAGGCCGCTTTCCACAGGTTGTAATCTTCCATAGTCACCTGGTAATCTTCTTCTCCCTGAAGGACCAGACAGGGCGCCGTCATATCCGCCGCACTCTCAACGGGATCATAATTCTTCAGATCCTCCCAGTAAGCCTTGTAGGCTCCCATGACTGCTTCGTCATCTCCAAGCGACTCCAGGTCATCCAGCTTATCCAGCGCTTCATAGATTGCCTGCTTCTGCGCTTCTGCCTCCTCATCCAGCTCTGTTTCAAAGGAATACAGAAAATCATACTGCTCCCGCGTCATAACCGCCAGATCTCTCGCCGGCGCTGCCATAAAAATATATCCGGCCGCTTTTTCACCGTCAGCAAGAGCGCTGTCAATTCTTGGAAGAGCTTCGCCGCCCAGAGAATGTCCCAGCACATAAACCCGTTCCGTGTCAATCTTCTCCTGGCTCCGAAGAAGCGCCACTGCGTCTTTCGCATCCTCCACGGTTTCCTCATTCAGTGTCAGCCCGGTGTCCGCTGCCATCTCCTGTCCGTAGACCATAGTGCGTTTGTCATACCGATACACTGCAATTCCCTGCTGTGCCAGTCCCCATGCCAGATCCCGGAAGGGCTTGTTGGGTCCTATCGTCTCATCCCGGTCATTGGGACCGGAGCCATGTACCAGCACCACCGCCGGAAAAGGACCATCTCCCTCCGGCATGGTGAGGGTTCCCGGAAGCACCCAGCCTTCCTGTCCGCTCACGGAAAGATTCAGTTCCGTCTCCGTCAAGCCCTCGGGAAGAGATTCCGCCTCTTCTCCCTGGTATTCCATAGTGACGACTCCGGCGATTTTTCCCTCGCCGTCTAAGGTAATCTGCAGATTCAGATTCATCTGTTCAAATTTGCAGGGCACCTCATAGACCGCATATCCGGATACCTCCGTTGTCACCGGCTCTTCTGTCTCTTTCAGCGCTCCCAACGCTTTCAGCGATTCCTGGAGTGCGGCAAAACCGCCGGATGCCTCGATCGCATTCATAAAATCTTCGGTGTACGTATAATCACTTTCCAGCCTGGCTGTATCTCCGCCGCACAAAAGCTTTGCATAGGCCACCGCATCAAATGCCGTCTGTGTCTCTGCTTCCGTTTCTGTATCCGCCGCTTCCTGCGCACAGGCCGTCAGCGGCGCAAAGACTCCCTGTCCGCCTCCCAGTATTCCTGCTGCTACAATCCCCGCAGCCACATAAGCTGTCCATTTCCCTTTCATGTCACATCCTCCTTTTCTCTGGTGATAGCCGCATCTTTGCTGCTGCTTTTAGTCTATACTCTCAATCCACTGGAAAGTCAAGAAAATTTTGAATTTTTTTGCGCAACAGATTGCAACATTGAGGAAAACAAAAGTGCACTTCGGATGGTAGAGCGGAAAGTTTTTCATTGCGTGGAAGAACAAATTCGCATTTTGAGTATAGAAAATGCTTCTGCAATATCCATTCCAGACAGGTAGAAGATGAACTCCGCGCCTGCAAGCGAGCATGTTCCCGGACAGATAAATAATCCTATAATCCCTGCGGTTCCCATTGTCCAAAGAGGCAGGAGCCTTCCCGCCAGATAATGAGATGTTCCCAGGAAACTGCGACATTTACATACCAATAAAAATCCCTTTCTCTGAAATACAATCCGGCATGCACGTCCTTTTCCAGAAAACAGCCAGCCTATGCCATGAATCACTTCGCGCAAAAATACACTCACAATAATGATAGCTATCAGCAGCACCGGACGTTCCGTTCCCTGTATGCTCACGTCTACTCTATGTGGAATCAAATATCCATGATATAACCCAAAAACCAAAAGCATCAACGGTAATGCAAAAAATGCTCCTTTTATCTGCTTCCATATCCATTTCTCCACACGAACGAAAGGACTGCTTTGGTTTTTTCCAAAACAGTCCCCACTCTTAAAATCGTCCTCTGCAAAGCTTTCGCTCTTTTTTCGTGCGCTTTTCAGAAGCCGCAGCCGCCTCTTTTCTGGCAAGCTGCTGTCTCCGAATCGCTGCATCCAACGAACGGCAGCGTTCCTCTTCTTCATTCTGAAGCTGCATTTCCTGCGCGATCAAGCGCTCCAGGATCTGCTGAAATTCCAAAATTTTATTATTTTCTTCTTTTGCAGGGGCTGTTTCCCGCTCGGTCTCCCCCGCAGAAGCAGTCTCTTCGCTGGAAATCTCGCTGTCCCCCAGAAGTTTTACCTTACTTTTTGTGCTTCCAGGCGCCGTCTGGGCAATCTTTGGTATCAGCTCTTTGATCGCCCGAAGCTGCAGCCCCCGGTTTTTCAGTTCTTTGATATTTAAAAACAGTTGAATATCATATGCAGTATAGTAGCGGTGCCCCATCTCGTTTCTCCCGATCCGAAGCTCCATTTCATCTTCCCAGTAACGCAGGACATACGCCTTCACCCCAGTCATTTCCGTTGCCTGACTGACCGTGTAATGTTTATCCATACGACCCCTCCTTATGAAATTCATCTCTTTTATTATACCACTGCAAGAAGAGAACGCAATGAAAATCGGTTGACATAAAGCGACAGAAACAGCTCCGTGAGCTGTTCCTATACAGCCGTTCCGATACTTTTCACGCCGTGCTCCACCTCGCGTCCCTCGAACGCTCGGTGACGGGCTTCGCCCTATACAGCCCCTGATACTTTCACGCCGTGCTCCACCTCGCGTCCTTCGGACGCTCGGTGACGGGCTTCGCCCTATACAGCCGTTCAGAAAAACGGACCTCGGAATGCAAGCATTCCTGGTCCGTTTTCTTCCGTCTGTGCACGGCTCTACTTTTTCATGTTTACAAACTGAGTGTATCTTGGCAGCCACACCAGCTCCACGGTACCGATCGGGCCGTTACGCTGTTTGGCGATGATAATCTCTGCAATATCTTTTTTCTCGGTATCTTTGTGATAATAATCGTCGCGGTAAATAAACATTACCACGTCCGCATCCTGCTCGATGGCTCCGGACTCTCGAAGGTCCGAGAGCATAGGCCGATGATCCGGACGCTGTTCCACCGCACGGCTCAGCTGTGACAATGCGATCACAGGCACGCTCAGCTCTCTGGCAAGGGCTTTGAGCGAACGGGAAATATCTGAAATTTCCTGCTGACGGGAATCGCTTTTTCCACTTCCGGTCATCAGCTGCAAATAGTCGATCATCACTACGCCCAGATTGTGCTCCAATTTGTATTTCCTGCATTTGGAACGAAGCTCTCCGATGGAAATACCCGGAGTATCGTCAATGATCAGATTGGAGCGCCCGATGATATCCGCGCCTTCTACCAGCTTCGCCCAGTCCTCATCTTTCAGATTACCGGTTCGCATGTTCTGGGAATCCACATGGGATTCCATGGCCAGAAGTCGGTTTACAAGCTGCTCCTTTGACATTTCCAGACTGAAGATCGCCACAGTCACATCCTTGCGAAACGCCATATACTGGGCAATGTTCAGGACAAAGGCTGTTTTTCCCATAGAAGGACGGGCAGCCACCAGAACCAGATCCGAAGCATGCATTCCGGAGGTCTTGTAATCCAGATCCACAAATCCTGTGGGAATCCCTGTTACGGAGCCTTTTGTCTTGGAAGCCTTTTCAATATTGTTGATCGCGTTTAATACAACCTGCTGGATCGGCACAAATTCTCCGCCCGTCTGGCGCTGCAGGATATTGAACAGCTTCTTCTCCGCTTCCTCCAGAATCACCGTGGTGCTGTCCTTTTCCAGATAGCAGGTGTTTGCCACCTCTTCATTTACCTTGATCAGTCTGCGGAGAACTGCCTTCTCGCTGACAATGTTGGCATAGTATTTTACATTGGCGGAGGTGGGCACAGCAGAAATCAGATCGCGCACATATTCCATGCTGCTGATATCCGGCGGAAGCTCTTTTTCTTTCAGGCGGTTCTGCAGTGTGATCAGATCCACCGGTTTGCCTTCGTTGCAAAGCTCCACCATCGCATCAAAAATAATGCCGTACTGTTTCTGATAAAAATCATCGCTGGTAAGAATTTCCGAAGCCACTAATATGGCGTCTCTGTCCAGGATCATAGAGCCGATAACCGATTGTTCCGCCTCTATGCTGTGGGGCAGTATTCTTTTGATCAGCGCTTCTTCCATAACATGTACCTCCGGTTACTGCGCCTCTTTCACCCATACTTTCAGACTTCCGGTCACCTTGGGATGAAGGCGCACCGGCACCTGGGTCACGCCAAGGCTGCGGATGGGATTGGGAAGCACCAGCTTCTTCTTGTCAATCTCCAGCTGCAGCTGAGATTTTGCTGCCTCGGAAATTTCCTTTGTAGAAACAGAGCCGAAGGTTTTTCCGCCTTCTCCAACTTTCAGAGTAAGGATTACCTCTTTGCTCTCAAGCTCTTTTGCAAAAGCCTGCGCTGCCTCCAGATTCTCCTGCGCAACTTTTTCCGCATTTGCCTTCTGCAGCTTCAGGTCATTGAGATTCTTCGGAGTCGCTTCCGCTCCCAGCTTTTTGGGCAAAATCATATTTCTGGCATAACCGTCGCTGACATTCACGATCTCCCCTTTTTTTCCGAGAGATTTCACATCTTCCAAAAGTATTACTTTCATTCTTTCTTCTCCTCTTCCTCACAAAACTTGTCAATTACCTCTTTGAGCATTTTCTCTGCCTCTTCCACAGGCGCTTTGATCTGTGCGCCGGAGACGGTGAGATGTCCGCCGCCGCCAAGTTTTTCCATGAGCACCTGCACATTAACCTCATCGATCGCCCGCGCGCTGATATATACGGTATCATGGTAGCTTGTCAGGACGAACGATGCCTTCACAGCAGAAATATTCAAAAGCTCATTCGCTGCCTGGGCGCCTACCACGGTAGGACTCTCAATGCCCTCGCTGGGGCAGACAGCAATGGCAAAATACTTCCTGTATATCTCTGCATTCCGCACTGCTTCCGCTCTTGCCTTATAGGAATCTAGGTTGTCCCGCAAAAGCTTGCGCACACGGGTAACGTCTGCTCCGTTTCTTCTCAGAAATGCAGCCGCCTCAAAAGTACGCACACCGGCGCGGGTGGTAAAATTGTTGGTATCAATGATGATTCCCGCATAAATACTGTCTGCTTCGATGTTGCGCAGACGCAGATCATCCGCGAAATACTGAAGAATCTCAGCAACCATTTCGCAGGTGGAGGAAGCGTAGGGCTCCACATAGGAAAGAACCGCATTTTCAATCACTTCGCTGCCTCTTCTGTGGTGATCCAGAACAATGATCGTCCTGGTTTTCCGAAGCAGCTCTTCACACTCTGTATAGCTGGGCTTGTTGGTATCCACAACCACCAGTGCAGTATTGTTGTCCACAAGCTCTTTTGCTGTATCACTGTCCACAAACATCGACGGCTCATAATCCGGATTATCCAGATAGCCTGCCATAAGGGGACGGATCGATGTTGTCGGGTCATTTACCACAATGTGCACCGGTTTTCCCAGAGTTTTTCCGGCGCGGTAAATTCCAATCGCGGCACCCAGAGCATCCACATCTGTGATCTTATGACCCATGACAACCACACGGTCTCTGGTCGCCATAAACTCCTGAAGCGCCTGCGCTTTGACACGGGCCTTCACACGGGTGGTCTTCTCCATCTGCTGCGCCTTGCCGCCGATATAGGTAATGTTGCTTCCATTCTTGATCACCACCTGATCGCCGCCTCTTCCAAGCGCCATCTCAATGGAAATCCGTGCATACTCATACGCCTGCAGATAGGTTGGCGCATTCAGACCAATGCCAATACTCAAGGTGACCGGCATGGAGTTGCCGATATTAACGGTTTTTACTTCGTCCAAAATATGGAATCGCTGCTCTTTTAATTTTTCCAGAGAGCTCTGGCGCATCACCAGAAAATACTTGTCTTTTTCCAGTTTGCGCACAATACCGTCGCAGTTGGCAAAATACTGAGAAATCTTCCTGTCGATCAGCGCGATCAGCAGAGAGCGGCGCACTTCCTCCACGCTCTCCAGGGCTTCCTCATAGTTATCCAGATAAGCCAGCGCCACAACCAGCCTCTCATCCTCGTTTTTCTTGATGTAGGCCTTCAGTTCCGTCTCATCATAGAAATATACAGCGATCACCTGAATCTCCGCCTCGGCATTCTCCACAATATCCGACTGCCCAAGCGGGTTATTCACAGCCATACACTGCATATACATTCGATAAATCCGCTCTCCGAAAGAAATCAGAAGCTCTCCGCTTCCATTCTTAACGGTTTCTGCCAGCTTTGCAGGCGTCAGCTCCTGAAAAATACCGCTCATATTCTTGTGCGGGCATTTTTCCTTTCCTGTAAGCTGTGCAAACATGCGATTGTACCACACAAGACGGCCGTCCATATCCATGACCGCATAGGGCAGATTCATATCCTCCAGCATCTGCTTTTCCAGTGTTTCATATTGACTGGCAAAAGCAGTCATCTCCCTGTGGATCAATGGACGATAATAAGAAAAAATCCTCCATGCGGCCAGCGCATACAAAAGCAATCCGGCTGTCGCCACAAATCCGGCCTTGATATCCACAAAATAAACCGCGATATTCACCAGCAAAATGAATAACGCAAAATACAGCGGCCAGCGCAGCCATCTTTTCATTGCACCGTGAAATTTTATTTTCTCATCCATAGCTTCTTCCATTCTTCATAAAAATTAACAGAATCATTATACATTATAACAGATACAGAGAATTTTTACCAGAGGAACAAAAGAATTTTCCTGTCGCAAAAAAGCCGCTGCCCGAAGGGCAACGGCTTTTGGTACTGCATATTAGTCCTGGATGTACGGCATCAGAGCAAGATGACGTGCTCTCTTGATAGCAACAGTCAGAGCTCTCTGGTGTTTTGCACAGTTTCCGGTAATTCTTCTGGGAAGGATTTTTCCTCTCTCAGAAACATACTTTCTCAGTTTTGCTACATCCTTGTAGTCGATTTCATTATTCTCTTTGCCGCAGAATACGCAAACTTTTTTTCTTCTGCGTCCGCCTCTTCTCTTCATGGGAGAATCAGGTCTTTCACCTCTATTGAATGCCATGATGGTTTCCTCCTGTTTTATTTATTCAGTTTATTACAGTTATTTCAAAGTGCTTGTACTAACTTCGCACTAACCTCAAGCTGCGCCTGGCGGCTTGCTTTCGCTAAGTGCTCTAGTTAAACGGCAGCTCTTCGTCAATTCCGTCGGGAATATTCATAAAGCCGTCTGCACTTGCTGCACCCGGACTGGGCATGGACGGTGCCGGATTGTTCTGGGGATGAGATGCAGCATAGCTGTCGCTGGAAGCTTTGCTCTCTGCGAACTCCTGATCCTCCACAACTACCTCTGTTGTATATACTTTCTGTCCCTCACGGTTGGTGTAGCTTCCGGTCTGGATACGGCCGGTAACCGCAATCTTTAATCCCTGACGAAAATATTTCTCCGCAAATTCTGCGCTTCGTCCGAAGCATACACAGCTGATAAAATCAGCGCTTGCTTCGCCGTCGCGGCGAAATCTCCGTTCTACTGCCAGGGTATATCTGGCGATAGCCAGTGCGTTTTCCCCTGCGGAATAGCGAACCTCAGGGTCTCTTGTCAAGCGTCCCATTAAAATTACTTTGTTCATTCTTCTTACCTCTCTTATGTCGTCCTGAACGGGTTTCTAATGGTGCTCAAACAGCTACAATAACTGTTGCCCATATCAGGCAGCGCCTGAAATCTATGCGTCCTTGCGAACAACAAGATATCTCAGTACATTGTCCATGATGCGTACATGTCTCTCGACTTCAGCCGGACACTGCGCGTCTGCTTCAAACTGAATAAAGTAGTAGAAGCCTTCGTGCATTTTCTGAATTTCGTAAGCTAATCTCTTCTTACCCCATTCTTCTACTTCTGTGATGTTGCCGTTGTAACGGGTAATGTAGCCTTTTGCTTTCTCAACAACAGCTTCACGTACTTCGTCCTCAACCTTGGCACTCACAACTAATGCTAACTCGTACTTGTTCATGCTTGTTTTACCTCCTTGTGGTCTTTTGGCCCTCTGCTCTTCAGAGAGCAAGGATATGATAATATATCACAATTTTTGATTTTAGCATAATCAGACGCAGCTGTAAAGCACTATTTTATTTTTTTGTCAAATTTCTGGTGTTTTTCTCCACCATTTTTCGCGGTACCATGATCATATGCCCGCAGCCGGTGCATTTCAGACGGAAATCCGCTCCCACCCGGAGAATTTCCCAATCCTTGCTTCCGCAGGGATGTACTTTTTTCAAGGTTACCACATCGCCTACCTCATACACGTATGTCATTTTTCTGCTCCTCTCACACAAATCCCGGCGAACACCTGACCAATCGGCTCCTTTATCAGGAGACTTGCACTGCTGTCCCGAGGAGTAGGCGATTTGTTGATAACCACTAAATGCTCTCCCTGAAAATAGTCAATGAGACCGGCTGCCGGATAAACTGCCAGGGACGTGCCGCCGATCACCAAAACCTGAGCGCCGGCAATGGCCGCAACCGACTGGCGCAGAATATCGTTGTCAAGCCCTTCCTCATAGAGCACTACATCCGGCTTGATGACGCCTCCGCAGGTGCAGTGCGGAACGCCCACCGCCTGTTTCATATAGGAAAAATCATAAAACTTTCCACATTTCATACAGTAGTTGCGATGTACACTTCCATGAAGTTCCAGGACACGCCTGCTTCCCGCCATCTGATGCAGGTTGTCGATATTCTGTGTGATGACGGCCTTAAGCTTCCCGGACGCCTCCAGCTCCGCAAGTTTTTTGTGAGCTGCGTTCGGCTTTGCCGTGTCACAGAGCATTTTATCGTGATAGAATTTGTAAAATTCCTCCGGATGTCTCATAAAAAAGGTATGACTCAAAATCGTCTCCGGCGGATAATCATATTTCTGATGATACAGTCCATCCTGACTGCGAAAATCAGGAATCCCGCTCTCCGTGGAAACTCCGGCTCCGCCGAAAAACACAATGTTGTCATGACTGTCAATAATCTCCTGAAGCTTTTCCAGTTCTTTGCTCATGGAAGTCCTCCTTTCCTGCTGCACCTTCTCTGCACTTACTGTGCCAAAATGGTATCTGTGCGCTTTCCCTGCACTACAAACCGTGTGGCATCATTGCCGGTACAGGTGGACAGGGTAATGATCTTGTCCATTACCCCGATCTCCACCGGGTCTGTCTGAAGCTCTGAATATCCCTTTATGGTCTGAAGATACTGTTCAAATTCCTCTCCGGGGCCTTTGAACAGAGTATACGTGATACTGTCCACCGCTGTCGTATAGGCGGAAATGATCTCATAGCGGTAAATTTCCTTGGGGGTGAAAATCCAGAAATATTTGCTCTTCGCATAAATCTCCGGCTTGCTCACAAACTCTTTCAGTTTGCCAAACATGGAACCGTTCTTCATATTATGTCCGTATACCAAGGTATTGCAGTCGCTGAAATCCGGACTGTTCTCATAATCCACAAAAATAGCGCCCGCAAAATTATAGTTCTTCTCATAGGTGGTATGGAGATATGTATCGTTATTCTCTCCCTGTACGACCGGATAATTGATATCCGGAATCCCTTCCACATAAATCCAGCCAATGACATCTTCGTTGACTGCTTTCAGGGCATTAAAATCAATATTCATAGGCGGAGTCAGCGTCTGACCAGTCTCCTCTCCCGGAAGCTCCTCCTGGATCTCGTCCGGGGCCCGCTCTGTCACCGCCATCTGCGCAATTTTGTTATACTCGTCCGTTCCCTTCTTGTACTCTGTATAAATATGATACAGATTGTAAGCCGCATAGCAGAACACACCAATAGCGACTACCAGCACAAGTGTCAGGATGATATCGCCGGCTTTTTTCTTCTTTTTCGGTTTCTTCTCTGTCATAGGCATTCTCCTTTTCTGTAAAAGTATGATTCCCTTTCAATTATAAAGCAGGCAGAAGGGAATGTCAAAACCCCCTTTCCAAATCTCCCCCGAAGAATTTATCTAAAATGCTTAATAAAATGGAAGCCTCCGGCGACCGGCCGGATATCAGACAAATAAACAGAAACAGCGGAATTGCTGTATAGAAATCGTACAATACTTTCTCTGTCTTGTAAAGAACTTTTCATCGACAAGTTTCGACATCTGCCCCCTTTCCGGACAAGCCCAATAATTCTTCTTCCCACCGCCCTCCATTCATAGTATAATGGTATCCAAATGCAACAACCATATCAATTCATCAGGAGGTTACTCATGGCAAAGAAAAATTTGATTGTAGGACAGTCCGGCGGTCCCACCGCCGTCATAAACAGCAGTCTTTACGGCGTGGTCTCGGAAGGACTTCGCCACCCGGACAAGATCGGACACGTCTACGGTATGATCAATGGCATAGAAGGTTTCTTAAACAATACCGTGCTGGATTTTAAGGAAGCACTTTCCGGGGAGGAGTTTACGCTTCTTGCCCACACACCGGCAGCTTATCTTGGCTCCTGCCGCTACAAACTTCCCGAAGCGCTCACAGACGAAGTTTATCCACGGCTGTTCCAAAAATTTGAAGAAATGAACATTGGCTGGTTCTTCTATATCGGCGGCAACGATTCCATGGATACCGTGAGCAAGCTGTCCCGTTATGCAGCCCGGATTGACAGCGACATCCGCTTTATCGGCATTCCCAAGACCATTGACAACGATCTGGTGCATACCGACCACACGCCCGGCTTCGGAAGCGCGGCAAAGTACGTGGCCTCCACGGTTCGTGAAATCGTTCTTGACGCTAACGTTTACGAAAAAAAATCCGTCACCATCATTGAGATCATGGGGCGTCATGCCGGCTGGCTCACCGCCGCTTCCGCCCTGGCCCGCAGATATGAGGGAGACAATCCTCTTCTTGTTTATCTCCCTGAAACAGACTTTGATACGGAGCAGTTTCTTGCACAGGTCAGCGCGGCCTTTAAAAAAAACTGCAATGTCATTGTCTGTGTCTCCGAAGGAATCCACGATGCGAAGGGCACCTTTATCTGCGAGTATGACAACAGTGTGGGCACAGACTCCTTTGGGCACAAAATGCTGGCCGGCTGCGGAAAATATCTGGAAAACCTGGTACGTTCCCGCCTTGGCGTCAAAGCCCGCTCCGTAGAATTTAACGTAAGCCAGCGCTGTTCTTCTTCCATGCTTTCCGCCACCGACCAGCAGGAGGCTGCCTCCGCGGGAATTTACGGCGTGCAGGCCGCCCTTAAAGGCGCAACCGGCATGATGGTATCCTTTGTGCGTGAAGAAACCGCAGACGGAGCCTATTCCATGGTCTGCGGTCTTGAAGATGTAAACTCTATCTGTAATGAAGAAAAAACGGTTCCCCTGTCCTGGATCACAGCAGACGGCTGTGATGTCACAGAGGATTTCATCCGTTATGCCCGCCCGCTGGTACAGGGACGTGTGGAGGTACCCCTGGGTGCGGACGGACTTCCGGCGTTCGTATACCGCAAATAATCCAACATGAGCTTTCCCATCACTGCACAATCGTGCCGTCTCTGGCATCAATAGCAAAAATCGAAAATCTTCGAAGTCCCGCACCGGTAGCAAAATACCGGTGTCGGGAATTACCACTGCCAAAGCTATCCGGATATTTGATCTCCATTCAGTCCCCCTCTGCTGGATTCTATCGCTTATGGTACCATGTCTTATCCGAAAAAGCGCATCAAAATGTAAACCTTCCCTGTTCAGATACTCATATATGATATTTTTCAAATTCGATAACCGAAAAAGAATGACTGCCTAATTTTTTATGATATAATGTTTTAAAGAAATAACGATAAATCAGGAGTTGTGGAGGTGCCTTATGAAACGAGAATTAGGGCTTGCCAGATGTGGGCTTGCGTGTTGCTTATGCACAGAAAATGCTGATTGTAATGGATGTGGCTCAAACGGTTGCCCAGATAATGATTTTTGTGAAAATAAAAGATGTTCGATTTCAAAAGAGTTGACACATTGTTATAAGTGTGAAGAAAATTGCAAGAAAGGATTATTGGGCAAAATCAAACCATACACATTTACTTTATTTGCTAAAAAATATGGAGAAGAAAGGCTTTTAGACTGTTTAGAGAGAAATGAGAAAAATGGAGTTGTGTATCATCGAGATGGCATAAACGGAGATTATGATGATTTTGATGATGTAGAGCAGTTAATGAATTTTATCTTGACAGGAGTGAGATAACTTCCCGTTTGTAAAACTGCGTCAAATCACAAAATCACATGGAGGTGACGATTATGCGATATAAAAAATGGGATCGGCCGTTATAGCAAGTGTGCTTTGTACAGGACTGTTAAATGGCTGCGGCGGTTATTCGCATGATTTTAACTCCAGTTAAGAAGTACAAAGAAGATAAAAGACCTTGCCAATCCTCTATTTCAAAATAAACCTTTTATAAGCGATTATCAGCTGGACGTACAGGGACATAAAACCACCGCAAAATGGAATGGTACGGAAAGTGCAGAAGAATATCTGAAAAAAAGAGAGTATGAAATAGAAGCACACATATATCTGAATGCTGGAAAAACAATGGAGGCAAGGGTATTTCTACGCACGCTCCAGTATTTGAATATACCTATAACGAAACCTGTTATCGTGAGCAGACCGCCCAAAATATATCGCATAAACAATTAAATAAGCGTATGGCACAGGAAAATGTCTATCCCATATATTGCCCCGAAGTACCCGGCAGTATTTATTCTGACCAGAAAAATTAAAACAGGAACCATCGTTTCCATAATATTAGGAGTATTCCTGTTTACGTGGGAGTATCCCAAAGTTTGTGTAAACCTTCAAACTGATGTAAGATAGACTTAC
>QFCE01001492.1_pt1 | contig 26317 bp, 26 predicted proteins | sample 5346091 | NCBI WGS metagenome assembly QFCE01 (sample SAMN09062252, study PRJNA434731) | Human gut metagenome, whole genome shotgun sequencing project. | isolation source: stool timepoint A chromium assembly | host: Homo sapiens | collected 2015 | reverse complement strand
CCAACCCCGGCTACGATGTGATCCTGATGAAGAAGGGCATGCTGGACATCCAGCAGGAAGCCAAGGATCATCTGGCACAGCTGGATTATTCTCATCCTGAAGATCTGGATAAGATCTACTACTACAAGTCCGTGATCGACACCACCGAGGGTATCATGAACTATGCCAAGCGCCTGAGCAACTACGCTCTGGAACTGGCTGCCAAGTGCCCCGATCCTCAGCGTAAAGCCGAACTGGAAAAGATCGCTGAGGTCAACGCATGGGTTCCGGCTCACAAGCCCCGTACTTTCTGGGAAGCGGTTCAGTCCGTGTGGACCATTGAGTCCCTCATCCCCGTGGAAGAGAACCAGACCGGTATGTCCATCGGCCGTGTGGACCAGTACATGTATCCTTTCTACAAGGCGGATATTGAGTCCGGCCGCATGACCGACTATGAGGCGTTCGAACTGGCCGGCTGCATGCTGATCAAGATGTCCGAGATGATGTGGCTAACGTCTGAAGGCCAGTCCAAGTTCTTCGCCGGCTATCAGCCGTTCGTCAACATGTGCGTCGGCGGCGTAAACCGTCAAGGCCAGCCTGCAGAAAATGATCTGACCTATCTGCTGATGGATGCAGTCCGTCATGTGAAGATTTATCAGCCTTCTCTGGCTTGCCGTATCCACAAGAAGAGCCCCGACAAGTTCATGAAGAAGATCGTGCAGGTCATCCGTTCCGGCATGGGCTTCCCCGCCTGCCACTTCGATGATACGCACATCAAGATGATGCTGGCCAAGGGCTGCTCCATCGAGGATTCCCGCGATTACTGCCTGATGGGCTGCGTGGAACCCCAGAAAGCTGGCCGCCTGTATCAGTGGACTTCCACTTCTTATACCCAGTGGCCTATCTGCATTGAACTGGTGCTGAACCACGGTGTACCGCTGTGGTATGGCAAGCAGGTCACGCCCGACGAAGGCCCCCTGGAGCAGTATAAGACGTTTGAAGACTTTGATCGTGCGGTTAAGAACCAGATTGATTATGTCACGTACTGGACGGATGTCATGACCGTGATTTCTCAGCGCGTCCATCGCGATATCGTCCCCAAGCCCCTGATGTCCATCATGTTCGAAGGCACCATGGAGAATGGTAAGGATGTTACGGCCGGCGGTGCTATGTACAACTTCGGTCCTGGTGTTGTGTGGTCCGGTCTGGCTACTTATGCCGATGCCATGGCCGCGATCAGAAAGCTGGTCTTCGATGACAAGAAGTACACGCTGGAGCAGCTGAATGAGGCGCTGAAGGCGGACTTTGTGGGCTATGATCAGATTCACACCGACTGCCTGAATGCACCCAAGTACGGCAACGACGATGACTATGCCGACCTGATTGCCGCCGACCTGATTAACTACACCGAGATGGAGCACCGCAAGTACAAGACGCTGTACTCCGTGATGAGCCATGGTACGCTGTCCATCTCCAACAATACGCCGTTTGGTCAGATGACCGGTGCTTCCGCCGGCGGCCGCAGAGCCTGGACGCCGCTGTCCGATGGTATCTCCCCCACGCAGGGCGCTGACTTCAAGGGTCCCACAGCCATCATCAAGTCGATCTCCAAGCTGAGCAACGACAACATGAACATCGGCATGGTGCACAACTTCAAGATCATGGCCGGCCTGTTGGATACGCCGGAAGGCGAGATGGGCATCATCGCTCTGCTGCGTGCTGCTTGCGCGTTCGGCAACGGCGAAATGCAGTTTAACTACCTCGACAACCAGACCCTGGTCGAGGCTCAGAAGCATCCCGACCAGCACCGCGATCTGATCGTCCGCGTCGCCGGCTACAGTGCGTTCTTTACTGAGCTGTGCAAGGATGTTCAGGATGAGATCATCAGCAGAACGATGCTGACCAAGTTCTGATTGACGGATTCTCTTTCAAACGCGATTGAGTCCTCGTTCCGCGCCCCGCTTCCGGCGGGGTGCGGAAAAGGGGGCAAGCAGAGGGAAATACGCAAGAAGACAGATGGAGATTGGATCATATGAATGGTACGAGTGGCGTTATTGAAAGAAAGGCGTTGATCTTCAATGTACAGAAGTACAACGTCTACGATGGTCCTGGCATCCGGACACTGATCTTTTTCAAGGGCTGTCCCCTGCGATGCAAGTGGTGCGCAAATCCTGAGGGACTGGAACGGCGCGTGCAGGTCATGTTCAAGCAGGATGTCTGCGTGAACTGCGGTAAGTGTGTGTCGGTTTGTCCTGTGGGAATTCACCAGATTTCGAAGGAAGAACTCCGTCATGTTGTGGATCGCACGGTCCAGTGTATTGGCTGCCGGAAATGCACAGAGGTCTGCCCCACGCGGGCGCTGCAGATTATGGGCGAAGAAAAGACGATTTCCGAGTTGCTGGAAATTGTCAAGGAAGATCGGATGTTCTACGAGCAGTCGGGCGGCGGCGTCACCTTGGGCGGCGGCGAAGTCACCATGCAGCCCGAAGCGGCGCGAAGCCTGCTTCAGGCCTGTAAACTGGAAGGGATCAACACAGCGATTGAGACCTGCGGCTACACAAAGAAGGAAGATCTGCTCCGCATCGCCGAGTTTGTGGATCTGTTTTTGTTCGACCTGAAGCAGTTTAATCCAGAGGATCACAGCAAATGGACGGGCGTGCGCAATGAGCGTATCCTTGACAACTTGCAGGAGCTGCTTCACCGGCGGTATAATGTGAAGATCAGAATGCCGCTGCTGAAGGGTGTCAACGATGGACAGGAGGAGATCGAAGGCGTGATCAACTTCCTGATGCCATATAAGGACAATAAGAACTTCCATGGTATTGACCTGCTGCCCTATCATAAGATGGGCGTGGCAAAGTACAAACAACTTGGAATCGATTATCCGATCGAAGGGGATCCCAGTCTGAGCGGCGAGGATCTCGACCGTATCGAAGGATGGATTACCAAGTACGATTTCCCGGTAAAGGTTATCAAACATTAAACCGGCGGCGCTGAATCCGCTGACAGGAGGTGAAGAGTTATGGGACAGGAGCTGGAAAGAATCATACAGGAGTCGGTTCCCGGCAAACAGGTCACCATTGCTCATGTTATCGCCTCTCCCATGTCGGATATATACGACCGGTTGGGTATTGATGAAGCCGGAGCCATTGGAATTCTGACGATTTCGCCTTACGAGGCGTCGATCATCGCTGCGGATGTAGCGACCAAGGCCGCCGATGTGGAGATTGGTTTTCTGGACCGTTTTACTGGTTCGGTGGTGGTCAGCGGCGATGTGCAAAGCGTAGAAACCGCGCTGAAAGCTGTGTGCACGACACTGAAAAACACGTTGGGCTTTACGGTCGTGGATATTACGCGCTCATGAGAAAAAAGCGCGTGATGGTCGTGGGACCTTCCCGTTGCGGGAAGACGACCCTGATCCGGGCGCTGGAGGACGACCCCCGTCCGCCCCGGCGCACCCCGGACATGATTTACGGCAAGCGGACTATGGATTGTCCCGGGTCCTATGTGGAAAATGCAGATATGTATAAGCACTTGATCGCGGCGTCACAGGACGCTTCCCATGTTCTGGTGCTGGTGGATCAGTCCCGTCCCATCGATATCTATTCGCCTAAGTTTGCCCAGGCTTTTACCAAACCGGTGATCGGTGTGATCACCAAGGTGGACTTGGCACCGGAGAACGAAGAATCCTGCTTGCGGCAGCTGCGCCTGATCGGTGTGGGTGAGCCGATTTTCAGGGTCAGCGTTCCCACAGGGGTCGGCATTGCAGAGTTAAAGGAATATTTGTTTGGCCCAGCCAAAAATGACGATAGTAAGGGGGGAAATCAATGAAATTCATCACGGAAGACGAACTGCGGTATCTCTATCGGAAGGAACCGTTCACGACGTATGAGCCGGAACCGGGAACCCGGTTGACGCCCGGCGCCCGTCAGTTCCTGCTGGATCGGGGCATCGATTTGTACGATGAACCCAGGGCCAACCCGATCATCCGAGAGTCTTTGACACAGGAAATCTGCTGTCCGTCTGCAAACCCGAACCATAACGGCGGTGGGAAAAAGGTGGAGCAGGCTGCTTCACCGCCCGAACCAGCGCAGCCGGTTCAACAGCCGGTGCAGCCGGTGCAGCCGGTGCAGGAAGTCAAAACGCCGAAAAAGTGCAACTGGAGAACAAAGATGGTGCGGACCAAGCTTTGTTCTGTAGAAGCGGTTTTTCTCCGGTGTGAACAGACGCTCCTGGAAACCGATATTTTAATGGCGCAGAACCTGACGCGCCTGAGCAAGCAGTTCAGCGATATCCGCCATATGGTGGAGGGAAAGGGTATGGCGCAGAACCTGCCCTGCAGGGAATGCCATGGCGTTACCTGCGAGAATTTCTCAGATGACCTGGAAGATTGCTTTGAAATCACTGATTTCCATGTTCAATTGGAGAAAGGCAGAGAGATCCTGGCGCTGCACGAATTGCGCTGCGCGCTGCGGGAGATTGAGCCGGTGATGCTGCAGGCTTTTGAAGGCAATGATGCGGCGATCGGACCCTGCATGGATGCGATCGGGAAGATCAATCAAATTATCAATACAGTCTCCCAGATGATTTGCGGAGCCGTTGGAGGAAAAGAATGTCAAAGAAAGATGTAACGTTTCAGTATTGTGACGAGATTATTGATCAGTTTGAGAAGGTGTGTAAGCATCCGATCGTTGAGAAATCGTCCGTCTACTACGCTGGCGTGGATCTTGGTACAGCTTGTATTGTTGTTGCAGTGCTTGATGAGAACCGCCGGCCGGTGGCCGGCCGCTATCAGTATGCGGATGTTGTCCGCGACGGTATGGTGGTCGACTACTTTGGCGCCGTTCAGATCATTCGTGAAATGAAGGCGCAGTTGGAAGAGGAACTGGGTGTGGAAGAGCTGCTCTATGCAGCGGCCGCGATCCCGCCCGGCACCGATACGCTGGACGGCGGAGCGGTTAAGAACGTGATACAGGGTGCCGGATTTGAGATAACGAATCTTTTAGATGAGTCTACGGCTGCGAATGCAGTTCTGCGTATCAAGAATGGCGCCATCGTGGATATCGGCGGCGGCACCACCGGTATTTCGATCTTCAAGGATGGCGAGGTTGTGTATGTGGCCGACGAGCCCACCGGTGGTACGCACTTTTCTTTGGTGCTGGCTGGTGCATTGCACATCCCCTTCGAGGAAGCAGAGCTGAAAAAACGTGACCCCGCGCACCACAAGGAGATTCTTCCTGTGCTCAAACCCGTTGTCGAAAAAGTAGCGGCTATTGTCAAACAGCATATTCAGGGGTATAATGTGGATGAGATCTACCTGGTCGGCGGTACCTGCTGTCTGACCGGGATTGAGGGTATCATCCAGAAGCAGACCGGGATCCCGACGTTTAAACCGAAGAACCCCATGTTTGCGACACCTCTGGGTATTGCCCTGAATTGCAAGCAGGAAGTAATGGATTGAGAAAGGAACCGCAACCATGGATTTTTACATTATCAAATCCCCATCCAGGGGTACGATTGATATCCTGATGCGTCGAAAGGGCTCAAACTCCAAGGAGCTGCCTCTTTATGGCGTGGATGCTGTCGGCCTGGTGCAGGGGCGGATGATCGAAATGGTCGTTGCCTCGGATATCGCGGAAAAGGCCACCGGCGTTACGGTGGAGGACATCAAGGGCAGTTGCCCGCAGAACATGATTCTGCTGGCAATTTTCGGCGATACAGCCGCTGTGGAGGACGCTATGGCGGAGATCCAGCGGAAGATGGAGAAGAAGGGGTAAAAAACCATGTTAACGGTGAAATTGATCGATACGATCTGGGCAACCAGAAAAGCAGAGTCTCTGAATGGATTGAAGTTCATGCTGGCCGAAGTGATCGGCGGCGGCCCGGACGCTGGCAAACGTCTGGTCGTTGTGGATATCATCAGCGCCGGCATTGGAGAACGCGTAATCGTAACCACCGGTTCCAGTGCGAGAAGAATGGTTGGTGACGATACGATTCCCGTGGATGCCGCGGTAATTGGCATTATTGATGAAGACTGTGAATTTGGCGAGTAACAGGAGGTGTTCATTATGAGTCTTCTTGAGCAGGTGAAAGAAGCCGGTGTCATCGGCGCTGGCGGTGCGGGATTCCCAACCCATGCCAAGCTGAACTGCAAGGCCGAATACATCCTCATGAACGGCGCGGAGTGCGAACCGCTGCTCCGGGTGGATCAGCAGCTGATGGCCATGTATCCCGACGAGATCATTAAGGGGTTCAAGGCAGCCGGAGAGCTGGTCGGCGCAAAGAAGGCAATCATCGGCATCAAGGGCAAACACCATGATGTCATTGAGATTTTGGAAGAACATATCAAAACGCTGGGGGTGGGCGATTATGTATCCGTCGGTATCCTGCCGGATATTTACCCCGCCGGCGACGAGCAGGTGCTGGTTTATCAGTTGACTGGCCGCGTGGTGCCGGAGGCCGGCATCCCCATCAATGTGGGTTGCGTGGTTATCAACTCCGAGACCTGCCTGAACGTATACCATGCACAAAGCGGAAAAGCTGTCACGGAGAAATACATCACTTTGGCCGGCGATATTCCGCAGCGCAAAACTGTGAAGGTGCCTGTAGGTACGCCTGTGCTCGACGTTCTGAAAATGAGCGGTATCGAGGACTTCAGCAACTACGGCGTTGTCGGCGGCGGCCCTATGATGGGTCCCCTGCTGACTGATCTGAGCGGCTATATCACCAAGAAGGACAAGGGCTTTATCATTCTGAAGAAGGATCATCCGCTGATTAAGAGAAAGTCCTATACCTTTGATCAGGCACGGCGGATCAACCGTTCCGCCTGTGAGCAGTGCCGTATGTGCACGGATCTGTGCCCGCGGTACCTTTTGGGGCACAATATGCAGCCCCACAAGATGATGCGTGTTCTGAGCTATGCACCCGACGATATTCAGGCGCAGCTGCCCGCATCGCTGTGCTGCCAGTGCAACCTGTGCGAATACTTCTCCTGCCCGGCCAACCTGCATCCGCGTTTGACCAATGCGATCTTCAAGCAGAATATGGCAGAGGCAAAGGTTCGCTATCAGCCGACCGAAACTGAGTTCCATGTGCGTGATGCACGCAAGTACCGTCTGGTACCCAGCAAACGCTTGGTGGCCCGTCTGGGACTGCGTGAGTTCGATCAGCCCGCTCCCTGGACCGAAGAAACGATTACTCCCGCCGAGGTACATATCGCTACCAGCCAGCATGTGGGCGCACCTGCAGTCCCGGTAGTTTCCACCGGCGACCGTGTTACGGCCGGCCAGCTGATCGGCAAGGTTCCTGACGGCGCGCTGGGCGCCCCGATCCATGCCAGTGTCTCCGGCACGGTGAGTGCATGCGGAAACGACTTTATTGTGATAAGGATGGGTTGATATGGCTATTGCAATTGGAATGGTTGAATTTTCCAGTATCGCCCGCGGTATCTACGCGGCCGATCAGATGGTCAAGATTTCCGAAGTCGAGATCGTGACCGCACAGACGATCTGCCCCGGTAAATACATTGCCCTGGTCGAGGGCGATGTGGCCGCTGTGCAGGATTCCGTCCACATTGGCGAGAAATTCGCCGGCGAGTACTTTGTGGATTCCCTGGTGATCCCCAATGTGCATCACGGCATTTTCCCCGCTATCACTGGCGCGACAATGCCTGAGCATGTAACCGCGCTGGGTATCTTCGAAACATTCTCTGTAGCGACCATGATCACGGCAGCCGACCAGATTCTGAAGGCTGCGGAGCTGGAAGCGATCGAGATTCGTTTGGGCACTGGCCTGGGCGGCAAGTCCTTCTTCACCTTCACCGGTGACGTGGCTGCCGTGGAAACCGGTGTGGAAGCCGGCCGCGGGGTAGCAGAAACCAAGGGCCTGATGGTGGATGCGGAAGTCATTCCGTCTCCCTCGGATAGACTCGTGCCTTCCGTGCTGTGAGGTTAGCAGCATGTGCGGGCGTTGTGCATAACAGCAAAATATTTGAGGAGGTGAAATTGAAATGAAAAAGTTGGTTTGCGAAAAAGACATTCAGAAACTGGTGAATGAAGGTAAAAAAGTTTGCTATGTCTCGGAGGACACTTTGGTGACGCCCTCCGCGAAAGACGCTGCAAGAACCGCTGGCATTGAGATTTCTTATGGTGAGGAACCAAAAGCATGCTGCTGTGAGGCTTCGGCCGCACCGGTCGCCGCTGCTGTAGCGCCCGCTCCGGTGGCTGCCCCGGCTCCTGCTCCTGCTTGCGACGCGCCTGCCGAGATCAGCAGCGATATGATTTATCAGGTGCTCAAGGTGATGGCGGATAAGGGAATGCTGGGCGACATGTTCAACAACGTGGCCGGTGTGGCCGACGCGCCTTATCTGTGCGAAAAGGATGCTTCCGGGCTGAAGGTAGTCCGTGGCAGTACGGTTCGTATGGATGAGTTCTTCGAGGGCAACCCCAGAGTGAAGTATCAGGAATTGATCGACAAGAACGATTCCAATATCAGTTCCGGTCTGCTGGTCATCGATCACGATACCTATGAGTGGACGCAGAACTACGATGAGAACGATTACGTCATCGAGGGTACTTTCGTGGTTACGATCAATGGCAAGAGCTATACGGCTAATGCTGGCGACTGCATCTTCATCCCCAATGGCGCTTCCGTCGTGATGGGTTCCAAAGACCATTGCTGCAAGGTGTTTTACAACACGTATCCCTCCAATTGGGCGGATCTGATGGAAGAGAACTAAGGAGGAATAAACAATGCAGGCACTTGGGATGATCGAGACCAAAGGATTGATCGGAGCGATTGAAAGCGCAGATACCATGCTCAAGGCTGCTGAAGTGGCGCTTCTGGAAAAAACGCATATCGGCGGCGGACTGGTTACTGTTTGTGTCGTCGGTGACGTGGGGGCGGTGAAAGCTGCTGTGGATGCAGGCGCCGCTGCTGCACAGCGTGTCGGCGAACTGATCTCGGTGCATGTGATTCCGCGCCCTCACTCCTCGCTGGATGGCTTGATCGTCAATGTCCATCCGCTGACGCAGGATCTGGAGCCGGAAGATCCCGATCCGGAGGATCCGGACCCGGATCCGGAGGACGATACTGAGCCTCCTGCACCCGGCCCCGATGCGGAGCCTGCCGTGGAGGAGGAGAGCGAACCCGCTGAGGCGGAGGCTCCTGTGAAGCCTGCGGAGGAAGCAAAGAAAGCCGATTCCGGCGTTGAGAAGATCGAAGAAAAACGCGAGATCGAAAAAGCGGTGACGAAGGTTTCTGAAAAATCCGCAGAAAAAGCAGCGTCCAACGCGGAAAAAACCGCCAAGGATAAAGGTGAAACGACCGAGCTGAAGAAAACTGCGGTGGATACGTGGGTCAAAGATCTGGGGACTGAACAGGCCCTGGCAAAGCTGGATACGCTGGCCGTTGTCAAGCTGCGCCGCCTGGCCCGCGAATACAAGGCTTTCGGCATTGCTGGGCGCGCGATTTCCAAGGCCGACAAAGGCATGCTGTTGGCGGAGTTTCGCGCGTATTATGAAAACAATTGACAATATCCAAATCTGAATGCATAATGATTTTTTGAAAGGAGGAACCAGAATGGAGAACTTTGATTATGATCTGCAATCCGTTCAGGAGGCGCGTAATCTGGCTCGTCTGGGCAAGATCGCAACCGATAAGCTGGCGGATTATACGGAGGAGCAGATTGACAAAATTCTGCAGAACATGGTTCGTGTCGCAGAGGAAAACGCTGTGATGCTGGCAAAGATGGCAGTTGAGGAGACCGGTTTTGGTAAGGTTGAGGATAAGACCTACAAGAACCACATGGCATCCACGATCGTATATAATTACATCAAGGATATGAAGTGCTCCGGCATCATCCATGAGGATCCCGTGAACAAGATGATGGAAGTTGCTGATCCCGTGGGTCTGATCATGGGTATCGTTCCTTCCACCAACCCCACTTCTACTGCGATTTACAAGTCCATGATCGCGATCAAGGCTCGTAACGCAATTGTCTTCTCCCCCCATCCCTCTGCACTGCAGTGCACCCTGAAGGCTGCTACGCTGATGCGTGATGCCGCTGTGGCTGCAGGCGCACCTGAGAACGTGATCGGCTGCCTGTCCATGCCTTCCATGGGCGCTACCGATGAGCTGATGAAGTGCAAGGAGACTTCCATGATCATCGCTACCGGCGGCCCCGGCATGGTGAAGGCTGCATACAGCGCTGGTAAGCCTGCTCTGGGCGTCGGCGCCGGTAACTCTCCTTCCTACATTGAGCGTACCGCTGATGTGGCACAGTCCGTCAAGGAGATCCTGGCTTCCAAGACCTTTGATAACGGTACTGTCTGCGCTTCCGAGCAGTCCGTGATCTGCGAAGAGTGCAACCGCGATCAGGTTATCGCTGAGTTCAAGAAGCAGGGCGGTTACTTCATGACCGCTGAAGAGACCGCTAAGGTCTGCAACCTGCTGTTCAAGAACGGCGGCCACAGCATGAGCGCTAAGTTCGTGGGCCGTAGCGCGCAGGTTATTGCAACCGCAGCTGGCATCAGCATTCCCGACGGCACCCGCGTGCTGATCGGTGAGCAGCAGGGTGTTGGCGATGGTTATCCTCTGTCCTATGAGAAGCTGACCACCGTTCTGGCATTCTATACCGTCCGCGATTGGCACGAGGCTTGCGAGCTGAGCATCAAGCTGCTGCAGAACGGTATCGGCCACACCATGAACATCCACACCAACGATCCTCAGATCGTTCGTGAGTTCTCCCGCAAGCCCGCTTCCCGTATCCTGGTCAACACCGGCGGTACGCAGGGCGGCACCGGCGCCAGCACAGCTCTGGCTCCCGCGTTCACGCTGGGCTGCGGCACTTGGGGCGGCAGTGCCACCTCTGAGAACGTGACACCCATGAACCTGGTCAACATCAAGAAGGTTGTTTACGGCCTGAAAGATGTCACCACGCTGGCACAGAGTGATCCCACGTTCCGTCCCGACTTCGGTTGCTGCCGTGGCAGCAACGCTGCGGGCGCGCAGCCTTCCCCCATGCAGTTCAGCGGCAGCTGCAACTGCACCACCGGCAACCAGGGCCTTCCTGCACAGGACGGCATCGACGGCAAGCAGCTGCTCGAACTGGTGAACGAGCTGGTCAACGCCATGAAGGGCGGCAACTGATCCTTCATTGCGACCGTATAAGAAGTAAATTTTTACACGAATTTATTTTAGGAGGAAACTATAATGATTAAGAATGAAGCTTTGGGTATGATCGAAACTAAGGGCCTGATTGGTTCTATTGAAGCAGCCGATGCCATGGTCAAGGCAGCAAATGTTTACCTGATCGGCAAAGTCCATGTGGGCGGCGGTCTCGTGACCGTTATGGTTCGCGGCGACGTCGGCGCTGTTAAGGCTGCTACCGATGCCGGTGCAGCTGCTGCACAGCGTGTTGGCGAACTGATTTCCGTCCATGTCATTCCCCGTCCCCATGTGGAAGTTGAGAGCATCCTGCCCTCCGTGGACAAGGAAGGCGTCAAGTAATTTGACGGATGAGCTTTCTGCTTAAGCAAAACCAAAAGGGCGTGCGCGTTGGTGCACGCCCTTTTTTGGAACACACAATGTAAAATTAAAGTAAGGTTTTTGTTAGACGTTCTATTGAGAATAGCGAAAGAAATGCCAACGAATCAAAAGCAGACAATCCTTGCGCAGCATTTTCCCCGACACACACTTAGCATGAGCATAGAGCCATTACTCTGATATGCATCCGCTTGCATACCACTTATGTTTAAGGAGGAAAGTTATGAACAAGAAATTTTCCCTGGCATTGGCAACCGGCGCATTGTGCGTTTGTGCGATGACCGTCCCTGCAATGGCTGCCGACTACATTAAGGGCGAAACACCTATTTTCGAAGGTGCCGCTGTCGGCGCGAACGATGTGACCATCTACAACGACAAGATTGCAGTTTCCTTTGCGGTCGATACGCCCAACTACTGGAACATGACCGGCGGTTCCATTATGGATATCGGTATTATGGGAGCCGGCGGCAATGAGTACGGCTATGATATGACCAACGATGTTGAGTTTTTGGTTGATCTTTGGACGGCTACCGGCAGCTACAATGGTGAAAACCTGCTGACCGATGTAGACTGCGACGTGAAGCTTAACGATGCAAAAGATACTGTTACGGTGACGATGAAAACCCGTTATTGGGTGGCAGATGCCGATAAGAACGGCACCAATGATGATAAACAGTTCGGTGCGTTGCAGAAGCCTTTGAATGTGACGACAACCTACACGCTAAAAGACGGCAATAATTATGTCACTATGGTGACTAAGGTGGAGAACCCCTCCGGCAACAAGGTCACCTATAAAAACATGTACAGCGGCTATTCCATTAGCACATTGGCGCAGAGTATGTTTGGTCCCTTCGGTTTTTATCCCGATATCAAAACAACCTACGCTGCAATTGGTATGGATTCGCGCGTACAGAACCCCTTCGGTGAGTTCGTGGTAACTTACAGTAAGGATTACGCGGTTTCCATGCAGTTGGATGACGCGGACGCTTACAAGGGTTCTTCCGGTTATAAGGACGTTTACAAGCTGCGCGACATCGCTCCCGGCAAGACCGAAACCTATGTAGGCGAGCTGCTGGTTTCCGGCGAGAGCGAAACGGCATCCATTATCAACCGCTACATTGAGCGCGAGAAGATCGCTGACTCGGCTACCCTCAGCGGCGTTGTGACCGATGCCAGCGGCAAGCCCGTGGAAGGCGCTTATGTGATCGTGAAGAAGCAGGGCAACTATTATGAAACGGCGGAGTCTGCGGCCTATACCGGCAATAAGAATGCTCCGGCCAACACGCTTGTTTCCAATATGCAGCCTCTGGCATGGGATATCACCGATGCCGAGGGCAAGTATTCCTTCACCTTGCCGAAAACCGGATGGAATGATGGCACGGAAAACATCGACGGAAATGGCGATTATACTTATAAGCTGAAGATCGAAGCGGCGGGCTACACCTCTGTGGAAACCGACCTGATCGAGCTGAAGGCTGACACCACGCAGGATCTGAAGATCGAGCAGGGCGCACAGGTCACCCTGAAAGCTGTGGATTCCAAGGGCAATCCCATTCCCTTCAAGGTCGTCATTTCCGGCATGACGTCTGAAATGAAGACATTGGGCGGCGCGGTGTATTTCTCTGATTCCCAGGCAAAGGACCGCTATGGCCTGAACTTCAATATGTCTCAGGCGGAGGACATCACTTTCACCGCCACGTATGGCGGCGGCTATACCTCCAAACCCGTGACCTATACTACAGATGTAACCTCTAAGGGCGTTAACCATACTTTTGTAATCGATCAGGAGATCGATCCCAAGGCAGAGGGCTGGTACGCCATGGATAACCACAACCATTCTGACTTCGGCGACGGCTCCACCAGCATTGAGGATCTGTATAGTATCCAAATTGCTGAACAGCTGGACTTCAATGTGGTCACCGACCATGACTCCCGTGTGCATAACCAGGAGATGTATGATATGGCCAAAGCCGACAAGCGGGTGTTTATTTCCGGCGACGAAATCTCTCCGGGCTGGGGCCACTGGAACATTCTGAACATCCCCTTCGGCTCCACGGATGAAATGAAGCTGAGCCCCATCAATCCTTCTGAGGCAACCCCCCAGGATATTATTGCCATGGGCCACAGCTTCAACAACGCTATTGTCAACCTGAACCATCCTTACAGTGACTACGGTTTCCTGAGAAACCAGGAGAGCGTGAAAGGCGGTACCGAAAAGGGCTGGGATGGTTTCGATCTGCTGGAAATCCAGTCCACGCTGGATCTGACGGGCATGGAAAAGCTCAGTGCTGCGGAGTGGAAGAACATTGACCTTCAGCACCTGAACAAGACCATTCCGGAGGCATATGCAAACCAGGATATGCGCACCCTGATCTCTGCCATGGCATTCTGGAACGAGGGCATTCCGAAGTATCTGAATGCCGGCTCCGATGCCCATGACGCACACTCCACTACGCTGTACTCCGGCTATATCCGCTTGTATGCGCACCTGGACAACTATGATCTGGACACCTATCTGGATGCCCTGCGCGCGGGCAATGATTACATCACCATGGGCCCGATCCTGTTCCCCGATGAAAAGAATATGTTTGGCGCCACGCTTGAAGCCAAGGCCGGCGATGAGCTGACGCTGAGCATGGATGTTCAGTCGGTCAACGGCATGGATAAGGTTTATCTGTGGCGCAACGGTATCTGCATCGGCACGCAGGAACTCAAAGGTACCACCGATCGTACGGAAGTTACCTTTAAGACGCCTGCTGCGGCCGGCGAGCATGTGTGGTATAGTTTCACCGCCGTGGATTCCAACGGCAAGTGGGCTGTCACCAACCCGATCTGGGTCAAGAGCGAGGGCGGTTTCAGCGACGTTCTGCCCGAGAGCTGGTATTTCTCCAGCGTAATGGATGTCAATGAGAAGGGCTTGATGAACGGCACCGGCGACGGTACAACGTTCAGCCCCAACGGCACTACCACCCGTGCTATGGTTGCCACCGTCCTCTACCGCATGTCCGGTGAAACCACCGGCGCTGCTGCAGATGCGGCCAAGACCTTTAGCGATGTGGGAGCCAACCAGTGGTATGCTGCTGCGGTCGACTGGGCGGCAGATAACGGCATCGTTACCGGCTATAACGGCAAGTTTAATCCCAACGCCAATATTACCCGCCAGGATATGGCGACCATGCTGTACCGCTATGCGCAGTACAAGAAAGATGATGTCAGCAAGACCAATGATCTGGCGGCGTTTACCGACAAGGGGGCTGTTTCTTCCTATGCTTCCGCTGCGATGCAGTGGGCTGTGGGCGATGGTATCGTGACCGGTACCAGTGCCAACAAACTTTCCCCGAAGGCGTCCCTGACCCGCGGGCAGTTTGCCACTATGGTCAGCCGCTATCTTGCGTAAAGCCTGTACCATACAGTTTGTCTGGCAATAAAGTGAAAGATCCCCGGAGCAAATGCTCCGGGGATCTTTTTGCATTGGGAGAGGTGTGGATTACAGAATCAAACAGGAAAAAATGGAACATGGGGACAATTGTCAGAGCTGGAAGATGTTTTGTAGAAAAATAGAGAAGATAGATGAATTGCACAATAATATAAAATAATTTTGTGCATATGGATAAATATGAATAAACAATATTGTATTTTTTAGATTTTATATTAAAATATATAAATGAACGAAATGAAAGTAAGCGTAATAAATGAGAGGAATCTGTACTATTGGAATGTGTGGGAGGAGAATGACAATGGCGGCCAGAGAAAAGAAAACAATCGAAGAAATGCTGACTGCCGATTATTACAGCCGTTACAGCGGCCTTCTGGCCCTGAGCGATCTGTCAATCGCAGTGGTTGATCTGGATGGAAAAATTTTGTACGAGTTTATTCCTACACCTGATTTTTGCAAATATGTATGCCAGGCCGATCAGCACACAGTTTGCCCGACTTGTATGGAAGCGATGGCCAGCGAAAAGGAAGAGACCTTTGTCTGTCCGCGCGGCTTGAAAAATATTGTGATCCCCATTACAGAGGAGGATGAAACGGTGGCCTATGTGGTGGGCTGCCACGTTTATTCCGGGGAGACGGAATATCAGAAATATATGCTGGATATTCCGAAGCTGGCGCAGCAGCGCAATCTGGACGCCGCCTTTGTGGCAAAGACCTGCTCAATGCTTAAGACCACGGAGGAAGACAAGATCGAAGCGCACCGCCAGCTGTGCATCTATATTGCCCAGAGCATTTCCCGTACGCTGACTTATGGTATGCAGCCCGCGCCGGCGCAGTCCATTGAGAAAGATGCGCTGGAAAAACGGATTATTGATCTGGAAGCCAAGAACAATTCCCTGATGGTCAATCCGCATTTTCTCTTCAATACATTGAACTGTATCGCCCGGATCGCCTATTTTGAGCATGCACCCAAGACGGAGGAACTGATTTATTATCTCTCCGACCTGCTGCGCTACAATGTGCAGAACGGCCATTCTCTACACACTATTCAAGCGGAACTGGACAATACAGAGAAATATCTTTATATTCAAAAGGCCCGCTTTCAGGCTCGATTGCAGTATACGATCAACGTGCCCGAGCACATCCGTTCCTGCCGTATCCCCAATATGGTGCTGCAGCCTGTGGTGGAAAATGCGGTGCTGCATGGGATTTCGCCCAAACGCGACGGTGGAAAGGTGGATATCTACGCAGAAAACCATGGCGAGAAGATCACGATTTTTGTGGTGGACAACGGCAATGGATTTCCAAAAGAGGTGCTCAAGCGGCTGCGGGACAAGGACAGTACGGTAGGCAGTGAAATGGGGCTGCGCATTACTGATCGACGTATCAAGCAATATTACGGGGAAGACTATGGGCTTGAGGTGGTCAAATCCGACTACAGCGGCAGTACCGTTTCCATTACGATTTCCAAAAGTCTGATTTCGAGGTGAGACCATTGCGTTCGATTCTGATTGTGGAAGACGAAGAGCTGGAACTGGAATTTATTGAAGCGGTGATTCACGAGGAATTGCAGCTGGAAGATATTGTCATTACGGCCAATACCGGCGCTCAAGCGGTGCGGCAGGCTAAAAAACGCCGTCCCGATATCATCATTATGGATATTATGCTGCCGGAAATGGATGGCCTGGAGGCCATTGAGGAGATTCGAAAGTTTGCCCCGGACACCTGCATCAGTATTTTGACGGCTTATACCGATTTCCGCTATGCTCAGCGAGCCATCAGCCTGCGTGTATTTGAGTATATGCTCAAGCCCATCAAGCCGTCTGATTTTAAGGCAACGCTGAAGCGCATGCTTGAGAGTGTGGATGAAGAGCGTGAACATGAAAAAAGTGGCGCGCCCCAGATTGTGGCAGAGTCCATCACAAAAAATGGTCACAATGAGCAGCAATCCTTTGTGGATGAATCCATGCGCTATATCCAGAAGCATTTTAAGGAGCGGCTCACGCTGCAGATGGTAGCCTCGCGGGTGTATATGAATGCACAGTATTTTTCGCGGGTATTCAAACGCGAGACCGGCGTGACATTTACGGAATATGTCAATAAACTGAAAATTCAATATGCCTGCAAGCTGCTGGAAACGACCAATTATCCTGCATACCGTATTTCCAGCGAGTGCGGTTTCACAGATCCGTCCTACTTTAACCGGGTGTTTTTTGCACAAATGAATATGACGCCCAAAAAGTACAAAAAACTGTCCCGCATGGCGCAGGAAGGCGGGGAAGGGCAGAAAGGAACCGAGGGGGCATGAGGTTGCCACAGGATGCAGGAAAACGTGTGTTCTGAAAGAAAAAACGGAATCCCATTGCGCTGCAATGGGATTCCGTTCTAAGTAACCTGCGAGCTGCAGGCCAGGTCAACATTCGCCGCGGCTTTCCTGGTGGGGGGAAATAGGAGATGGGATCGGGAGAGATATGGGTGGTAGAGAAATCACTCAATAGGGGGGAATCCGATCCGTAAAGAACCGCCTGAGGTAGAAACGGTGCTCTTTTTCATGGCAGGGAAACGGGAAAAGCAGAAAACGACGATGCGGCGGAAATAGTGCTCCGCCGTGCCAAAAGGGCTAAGCTGATCTATAAAGGTAGTATAAGCGCAGATGATTCGCAGGATTTGTACGAATCCCATTTTATTCTTGTATTTATATGACTTTGTGTACGAAAATATGATATTTTTTTGTAATTATAGAAAATATTGTAAAAGCGATACCAAAAAAATTGGACATGCGGGGGAAAAGGTGTTGACAGAAGCATGTACGAATAACACTATTTTTTGTAAAAAGTGCAAGAAATGAAAAGGGGGCATCGTGATTTTGCAAAAAGAAATTCCGTTTTGTATGATGCGCCGCAGCGGCAATCTGTTACAATAAAATTATATTTCAATGGAAACATATGCCGTGAAGCAAAACGGCGTTTTGTAAGGAGGTCTTTTGACCATGACAGGTTTGGAACTGGCAAAGGCATATTATGAGACCTATGGCAAACGCATGCTGGCAGAAGAATTCCCCAGATATGTGGATCGGATTGCGGTAGGCCTTGCGGGGGAAGGTTCGGAGTGCTTTGGTTTTGACGATGCCATTTCCCGTGACCATGATTTCGGTCCGTCTTTCTGCATGTGGCTGACGAAAGAGGATTATCAGGTGATCGCTCCGGAGCTGCGCCGGGCATATCAGGCGCTGCCGAAAGATTTTTATGGCTATCCGCCGCGCAAGGAAGAACCGTTTGGCGGCGAGCGCGTGGGCGTGCTATGCATCGATGATTTTTATCGCCGGCAGATCGGACGTGCGGATGCCGAATTCAGTATGACAGGCTGGGTTTATGTACCGGAGAGCCGTTTGGCTACGGTGACCAACGGCGAGGTGTTTGTTGATAAGCTGGGGCAGTTCAGCGCTATCCGGGAAAAGCTCCTCGCCTTTTATCCCAACGATGTACGGTTGAAAAAAATGGCCGCTCGCGCTGCGGTAATGGGGCAGGCGGGGCAGTACAACTATGCCCGCTGCATGCGCCGCGGTGAAACAGTGGCTGCGCAGCATGCTCTGAGCGAATTCATTCTCAATACCATTTCTATGGTGTTTTTGCTGAACAAGCGTTATAAGCCTTATTATAAGTGGATGCACCGGGCAATGCTGACGCTGCCGGTCCTGGGTGAAGAGGTGGGCAGTCTGATCAAGGAGCTGGCTGAAAACGGCGTCAATCTGGACGCTTGGGACTGCGAGATCATTCCCAATGCACCGCAGGCGCTGAACAGCGCCGACCGCAATGTGCTTCTGATTGAGCAGATCTGCCGCCTGGTGGCCGATGAACTGCGGCGGGAAGGGTTGTCCTCTGAGACCAACAGCTTTATCACCCACCACGGCATTTCGATTATGTCCCGCATTCGTGATCCACAGATCCGCGCCATGCATTTGATGGAAGGATAAAGGTGAACCTATGAGATCGGTTGCAGAACTCATTTTGAAGGAGTGGAATCAGTTCCAGCAGGTGCGCAATGAAGGCGGACGCGCGTCCTGTCAGAATCATATGAAGGAGTTCGTTATGAATCGCTTGGCGCAGTTCCTTACATGGGATGACGCCATGCGGGAGAGTTATTACGAGGATTTGACAGAAGCCGAGTCCGTTGGCTGGAATCTGCTGACGGAGAAGTACGCCCGCATGATGCGCTGGACTCGGCTTCTGTCAAATCCTCGTAATAACTCTCCCGCATTCGTGATCCACAGATCCGCGCCATGCATTTGATGGAAGGATAAAGGTGAACCTATGAGATCGGTTGCAGAACTCATTTTGAAGGAGTGGAATCAGTTCCAGCAGGTGCGCAATGAAGGCGGACGCGCGTCCTGTCAGAATCATATGAAGGAGTTCGTTATGAATCGCTTGGCGCAGTTCCTTACATGGGATGACGCCATGCGGGAGAGTTATTACGAGGATTTGACAGAAGCCGAGTCCGTTGGCTGGAATCTGCTGACGGAGAAGTACGCCCGCATGATGCGCTATACGGCGCCGGCGCAATATGCCGCGCTGTGCAACCGGCTGCCGGTGATCTCCGAGCCGAAAGAGCGTCTGGTGGAAAAAATCGTGGCGATCCAGCTGAAGTGGCAGGAGGACTATGCGCGCCGTTACCCCAGGGTGGCCCGCGGGTCTCGGCCTACGGATCACAGTGCCGACGCGGATTATGTTACCAGCTTTGAAACTTACCTGCGCTGTGAGCTGTACACATACTCTGAGCGTACGCTGCGCGCCTATCTGTCTCATGCTGAAGAACTGGCGCGCCGGGGCGGAAACATGACGATTCAGAACCTGGAATATATGGCAAAGCTGTATGGTTTTTCTTCTCTGCAGGAAATGGAAGAGCATAGCCGGTGAGGGGAACGGCAGCGGAAAAAACAGATTTCAAAAGGCCGGTGCGGTGCTGCCGCACCGGCCTTTTCTATATAGTCGGAAACTGCATTGGGAAAAGAAACAAAAACAAATGAAAACACAGAGAAATAATCGGCAAAATGCCTGAAAATATTGCAAAGTGCAAAAAAGAACTACCCAAAACGCATGAAAAAAGTATATAATAACTTTTAATCATTCTCCGATGCAAACGCGCGGAAAATGGGGAACAAAGAAGCCGCGGCTTCTTTGCCTGTCCATCTGTGGAAGAGGGGGGACAGGAACCGATTCTGAAAAGGAGACGATGAAAATGAAGAAGACAGTAAGCGTGCTTCTGGCTGGCGCTGTTCTGGCCGGCGCATTGGCTGGCTGCGGCAATAACAACGGCGGCAATGCCCAGCAGCCTTCCGGCGAAGAGGGCGGCAGCACAGCCTTTAAGATTGGCGGTACCGGCCCTCTGACCGGCGGCGATGCCATTTACGGCAATGCTGTGAAGAATGCGGCACAGATTGCAGTGGATGAAATCAATGCTCTGGGCGGCATCCAGTTTGAACTGAATATGCAAGACGATGAGGGCGATCCTGAGAAAGCGGCTAATGCATACAACAAACTCAAGGACTGGGGTATGCAGCTCTCTTTGGTGTCTGTTACCACCAAGCCTGCCGAGGCGACTTCCGTGAACCACAATGAGGATCGCATTTTTGGACTGACGCCTTCCGCTTCTTCTATGGCGGTGACCGAGGGCAAGGATAACGTATATCAGATGTGCTTCACCGATCCTGGACAGGGTACCGCTTCGGCTGACTATATCGCCGAGCAGGGGCTGGGCGAGAAAATCGCAATCATTTATAAAAACGACGATACCTATTCCACTGGTATTTATGAAAAGTTTGTTGCAGAGGCGGAAGCTAAGGGATTGAACATTGTTTCCACCGGTACGTTTACGACTTCCTCTCAGACGGATTTTAACGTGCAGCTGAGCGAGGCAAAGAACGCCGGCGCAGATCTGGTGTTCCTGCCCATTTATTACACGCCTGCGTCCCTGATCCTGAACCAGGCCAATACCATGGGCTATACGCCCAAGTTCTTCGGCGTGGATGGCATGGACGGTATCCTGACGGTGAAGAACTTTGACACCTCTCTGGCCGAAGGCGTGATGCTGCTGACTCCCTTTAACGCCGATGCCGAGGATGAAAAAACGCAGAACTTCGTGCAGAAGTATCAGGAACTGTACGGCGATGTGCCCAATCAGTTTGCGGCAGATGCCTATGACTGCGTATATGCATATTATCAGGCATTGACCAATGCCGGTGCAACGCCCGATATGTCTGCCGAAGAGTTGTGCGACCTGATGATTGAGCAGTTCTCCACGATGACGTTCGACGGCCTGACCGGCGAAGGCATGACCTGGACCGACGGCCAGGTTTCCAAGAGCCCCAAGGGCATGGTCATCCAGAACGGTGCATATGTCGGTATGTGATCCGCTGCGGCGAAATTGAAGAAACATGCAATGACGCAGGGGAGAGGCCGCTGGAAAGCCAGCGGTCCCTCCCCCTGCGTCCTTTACCGCACAGCGGCGAAAAAGAAAAAAGAATTGAGCAAGAAAACAGAATTAAAGCGTCACTGAGACGATAGAGAAAGTAAAAGAAACGGGAAAGAAGATTTGAGGTGTGCTCCATGTTAAACTATTTGATCACCGGCATCAGCCTGGGCAGCATTTATGCCATTATTGCCTTGGGTTATACGATGGTCTACGGCATTGCAAAGATGCTGAACTTCGCCCACGGCGATGTTATCATGGTCGGCGGGTATATGTGCTTTTGCGCCACGGCGTATTTGGGCTGGAATCCGCTGATGGGGGTGTTGCTGGCGATCGTTGTGTGCACGGTGCTGGGCGTTGTGATTGAACGCCTGGCCTATAAACCGCTGCGCAATGCGCCGGCGCTGGCTGTGCTGATTACTGCCATCGGCGTGTCCTATTTCCTGCAGAATGCCGCGCTGCTGATCTGGACGTCTACGCCGGTGAGCTTCACTTCTGTGGTGGGCAGCGGCTCGGTCAGCCTGGGCACACTTCGCATCACCCATGTTACGCTGGTTACCATTGCAGTGTGCATTCTGATTATGGTCGTGCTGATGCTGTTCACCAGCAAAACAAAAATGGGTACGGCCATGCGCGCGGTGTCGGAGGACAAGGGAGCGGCACAGCTGATGGGGATCAATGTGAATACCACTATTTCTGTTACATTTGCCATCGGTTCGGGGCTGGCAGCCATCGCGGGTGTGCTGATGCTCTCGGCCTATCCGCTGCTGATTCCCACAACAGGTTCCATGCCTGGCATCAAGGCATTTACTGCCGCGGTATTCGGCGGCATCGGCTCGATCCCCGGTGCGTTTCTGGGCGGTATCCTGCTGGGTGTGATTGAGATTTTCAGCCGTGCGTATATTTCCCAGGAAGTGGCGGACGCCATTGTGTTCGCTGTGCTGATCGTTGTGCTCCTGGTCAAGCCGACCGGATTGCTCGGCAAGCAGATGAGCGAGAAAGTCTGAGGTGGGCGGAATGGATCGAGTGAAAACCGTGATAAAAGGACGGCGCGATTCTGTGCTGGCCTTCGGCATTGTGATTGTGGCATATATTGTTATGCAGCTTCTGGTGATGACGGGGAACATCTCCAATTCCCTGAGCGGCATGCTGGTGCCCATTTGCGCGTATATTGTCATGGCAGTTTCCCTGAACCTGACGGTGGGCATTCTGGGCGAGCTGTCCCTGGGACATGCGGGTTTCATGTCCGTGGGAGCGTTCACTGGCATCGTGGTGACCACGGCTTTGGCCGACAGCGTACCCTCGCCGGCACTGCGGCTGCTGATTGCCATGCTCTTTGCCGCACTGTTCGCGGGAATTGCCGGCGTCATTGTGGGTGTGCCGGTGCTGCGCTTGAAAGGCGATTATCTCGCCATTGTGACTTTGGCGTTCGGCGAGATCATTAAAAATATTATCAACGTGCTCTATGTGGGTATGGATGGGAACGGTCTGCATTTCAGCATTATCAAGCAGAGTTTTGTGCTGGAAGAAGGCGGGAAAATGATTATCAACGGTCCCATTGGCGTGTCGGGCATTGATAAGATATCCAGCTTTACTGCGGGCTTTGTGCTGATTTTGGTTACGCTGTTTGTGATTCTGAACCTGATCAACAGCCGGCAGGGCCGCGCCATTATGGCGGTGCGGGACAACCGTATCGCAGCCGATTCCATCGGTATTTCGACGACGCGTTACAAGCTGATGGCTTTTGTGATTTCCGCGGCCTTTGCCGGCATGGCGGGCACGCTGTATGCCATGAATTATTCTACCGTCACCGCTACCAAGTTTGATTTTAACCTGTCGATTCTGGTGCTGGTGTTCGTGGTGCTGGGCGGTCTGGGCAATATTTGGGGTTCCATCATTGCAGCGGCATTGCTGACGCTGCTGCCTGAGTTGCTGCGTGCGCTGAACTTCAACGATTACCGCATGCTGGTGTATGCCATTTTGCTGATCGCCCTGATGCTGTTCAATAACTCCGGCATCAAGGAAAAACTGCTGGAGCGCCGTGCACTGCGCAAAGCGGAAGCGGCGGAAAAGAAAAAGGAGGCGGTCTGAGTGGCTTTGCTGGAAGCGACGGATCTGGGGATTTCTTTCGGCGGCCTGCGGGCCGTGGACGAATTGAATATGCAGATTGAAAAGGGAGCGCTGGTGGGTCTGATCGGTCCCAACGGCGCCGGAAAGACCACGGTGTTCAATATGCTCACCGGCGTATATCGTCCCACCGACGGCGGAATTCGCCTGGATGGGGAGAATATTGTGGGCCGGAAGCCTCATGAAATCTGCAAAATGGGCATTGCACGCACTTTTCAGAATATCCGCCTGTTTACAAAACTCTCGGTTCTGGACAATGTAAAAGCAGGATTTCATAACGAGATAACCTATTCCCTGCCGGAAAGTCTGCTCCATGTGGGATCTTACCACAGGAAAGAAAAGCAGATGAACGAAAAGGCTATGGAGATCCTGAAGGTGTTTGATCTGGATGGCCAATGGGACTACAAAGCGGCCAATTTGCCCTATGGCAAGCAGCGCAAGCTGGAGATCTCCCGCGCGCTGGCCACAGATCCCAAGTTGCTGCTGCTGGATGAGCCGGCAGCCGGCATGAACCCCAATGAAACGGCTGAGCTGATGGAGACGATTGAACTGGTGCGCAAACAATTTGATGTAACAGTGCTGCTGATCGAGCATGACATGAAATTGGTATCGGGTATCTGTGAATACCTCTATGTGCTCAATTTTGGCCGCCTGCTGGCGGAGGGCACGCCCAGCGCAGTACTGAGTAACCCTGAGGTCATCACGGCCTATCTCGGTGATTGAGGGAGGAGGAGAAAGTATGGCAATGCTGGAAGTCAAAGACTTGAACGTCTATTATGGCCTGATCCATGCGCTGCACGACGTGTCCTTCTCTGTGGAGGAGGGCGAAGTTGTTGCCCTGATCGGCGCCAACGGCGCCGGAAAAACCACAACACTGCACACCATTACCGGTCTGCTGCAGGCGAAAAGCGGCAGCGTGGTGTTTGAGGGGCAGGATATCACCCGTAAGCCCGGCCATGCCATTGTGCGCCTGGGCATGAGCCATGTGCCTGAGGGACGGCGCGTGTTTGCCAACCTCACAGTGGCGGAAAATCTGCGCATGGGCGCATACACCCGTCCCAAGAGCGAAGTGGCTGCTTCGCTTAAGGAAGTGTACGAATGGTTCCCGCGGCTGGAGGAACGCAAAAACCAGGCGGCGGGTACGCTGTCCGGCGGCGAGCAGCAAATGCTGGCGATGGGGCGGGCGATGATGTCCAAGCCTCGAATCCTGTTGCTGGATGAACCGTCCATGGGCCTTTCGCCGCTGTTTGTGGGCGAGATCTTCAAGATTATCGAAAAGGTGTCTTCTGCCGGCACCACGGTGCTTCTGGTGGAGCAGAACGCGAAAAAGGCCCTGTCTATTGCCGACCGTGCCTATGTGCTGGAAACGGGCCGCATCAGAAAATCCGGTAACGCCAGGGAGCTTTTGAACGACGACGCGATCAAAAAGGCTTATTTGGGCGAATAAGGGGGATGCGTATGAAACCTTTTGTCATCACGATTGCCCGGCGGTATGGCAGCGGCGGAAAAACTGTGGGTCGGATGTTGGCCAAAGAGCTGAACATCCCGTTTTATGACCGGGAGATCATTGCCATGGCGTCGGAAGACAGCGGCGTCAATGAAGTGCTGTTTTCAGATGAGCGGCTGCGGCCGGACCTGCGCAGCCGTCTGCGCGGCCTTTATAAGGGCGAGCCGGTGCTGGGATACAGTACGCCGGCCAAGGGCGCGCCCCGGGACGGGGAGCTGTTTGAATACCAGGCCGCAGTGATCCGCCGTTTGGCGGAGACAGGCCCCTGTATCATCATGGGCCGCTGCGCGGACTACGTTTTGGGGCAGCGCAGTGACGTGGCGCGGGTTTTTGTCCATGCAGACGCGGACTTCTGTCTGGAACAGGCTATGCTGGTCAACTCTATGAGCCGTGAGGACGTGCGCAAAAAAATCGTTCAGGTGGACGAATACCGCGCGAAATTCTACCAGCGCCACACGGGAAAGGACTGGTATGACGCCCGCAATTACGACCTGACGCTCAACAGCGCTGTGCTGGGTTTTGAAGGCGTGCGTGACGCCATTGTGCAGTATCTTGAGGTGCGCAGCCGGTATTGATTGAACCGTGGAAAAAAGAACCCCCACAGGATGCAAATGGGATTGTCTGCATCCTGTGGGGGATTGTTTATGGGGAACAGCGGCGGCGCTTTCAGGGCCTGCTGTAAGGGAAACTGTCGCCAGAGCGGTGATCCAGCGCGGGATGAATGTCGAAACGCACCACACCCACCGGTGTGTGCGGCCCGACGGCCTTTTGAATGCGGGCGACGCCCTCATTGCCGAAGCCTGGGCACAGCTCAATGCCGACGCAGCCCAACGCGGCCAGAACTTTGGCGTATTGTTCGCCCTGGGCGTAACTGTTTACCGTGAAAAACAACAGCACAGCGTCCTCGTTTTCAATGCAGGCGCAGTCTCTGCGCGGGTCTGCATGTTCCGTAACCAGCAGAAATCCGATCAGCAATTTTTTCATGACTTGCCCTCCGCTTCTTATAATATGTTCACTATATCACAGCACCGGTGTGAAAAATGGACGATATCGGATTCTTTTTACCATAAAGTAGAAAAGCTGCAAGATTTGATGTGCACCGTGCTGCGGGAGAAACATACGATCAGAACAGCGGCCCGAACCCGGCGTTTTCCACGCATTGCTGTCCGGCCTCGCTCAAAAGGAACTGTACCATTTTGCGGGCGGGGGAATCCTTCGGCTCGTCGGCGCGCACTACGGCATAGGCGTGACTCCTCACTA
>QFCE01001809.1_pt1 | contig 26438 bp, 22 predicted proteins | sample 5346091 | NCBI WGS metagenome assembly QFCE01 (sample SAMN09062252, study PRJNA434731) | Human gut metagenome, whole genome shotgun sequencing project. | isolation source: stool timepoint A chromium assembly | host: Homo sapiens | collected 2015 | reverse complement strand
TCTTTTGTCGGTCGATTTTTCGAAGAATTTTGAAAATTGCTGTACTTTTTTCCTTGCTTATGGTATACTGAATACAGCAAGCGCCCCGCCGCGCATCGTTTTGGGGCCACGCCGGAGGCGGTTTTTCTCCGCCCGGCGGTTTTCTTTCGTATTTTTTGACGGATGCAGCTTTCGCTCCGTGATCAAATAAAACAAGTTCATCCTGGTGAAAAAAGTGCGCACGGCAGTACCGGGCGGCGGATCAGGGCCGTTCCGGACGCGTGCATTTCTTTCTTTTTTCGGTTTTGGCACCGTTTTCTGGCGTTTCGGACAGATTTTCCGAGCGGCGGGTTTTTTGGCATGGTTTTTTGCCCCCGGCCCGGCGCGCCGGCGGTGCCTCGGCACTCGGCCGCGCCGAAATCTGCCATGGATCGAACTTACATAACCATATTTTAGGAGGAGTTCTCTCATGGCAGAAAAAATCAAGATCATACCCCTTGGCGGTCTCAATGAGATCGGCAAGAACCTGACCGTTTACGAATACGGCGGCGACATCATCGTGGTGGACTGCGGCATGGCCTTTCCCGGCGACGACATGTACGGCATCGACATGGTCATCCCGGATGTGACGTATCTGGTGAAAAATGCCCAGCGTATCCGCGGCCTGTTTATCACCCACGGCCACGAGGACCACATCGGTGCCATTCCCTATGTGCTGCGCCAGGTGAACATGCCCATCTTCTGCACCAAACTGACAGCCGGCCTGATCAAACTGAAGCTCGAAGAGCACGGCTTGACCAAGCAGACCAAGATCACCACTGTGGAAGCGGGACAGACAGTCAGGGCCGGCAAGTTCGAGGTGGAGTTTATCCACGTGAACCACTCCATCGCCGATTCGGCCGCCTTTGCCATCCGCACCAAAATGGGCACTATCGTCCACACCGGCGACTTTAAGATCGATTCCACCCCCATTGACGGCAAGATCATCGACCTGGGCCGCTTCGGCGAACTGGGCAAACAGGGTGTCCTGGCGCTGCTGTGCGATTCCACCAACGTGGAGCGTCCCGGCTTCACTCAGTCTGAGCGCTCGGTGGGACGGACCTTGGACCAGCTTTTCGCCGGCTGCGACAAGCGTATCATCCTGACTACTTTCGCTTCCAACATCCACCGCGTGCAGCAGGCCATCGACGCCGCAGTGAAATACGGACGCAAGGTGGCCGTCACCGGCCGCAGCATGGAAAACATCGTCAAGGTGTGCTCGGAGCTGGGCTATATGAATATCCCCAAAAACACACTGATTGACGCGGCCAAGGCCAAAAACCTGCCCAAAGAGAAGGTGCTCATCGTCACCACCGGCAGTCAGGGCGAAGAAATGTCAGCCCTGTACCGCATGGCCTTTTCCACCCACAAGCAGGTGGAAGTGGGCTACGGCGACCGCATTATCATTTCCGCTTCCGCCATCCCCGGCAACGAAAACAGCGTCAGCACCGTCGTCAACGAACTGTTCCGCAAAGGCTGCGATGTGATTTACGGTAATTCCTGGCATCTCCACGTCTCCGGCCACGCCTGCCAGGAGGAGTTGAAGATTATCCATGCCCTGACTGCGCCTAAATTTTTCATTCCCCTGCACGGCGAGCAGCGCATGCTGCAGCTGCACAGCGAACTGGCCCAGAGCATGGGCATGAGTCCCAAGAATGTGGCTATTGCGGAAAACGGCTCAGTCATCGAGCTGACCCACCGCTCCATCCGCGTAGGCGGCAGCGTTCCCGCCGGACAAGTGCTGGTGGACGGCTACGGCGTAGGTGATGTGGGCGCTGTGGTGCTGCGGGACCGCAAGCATCTGGCAGAAGACGGCATGGTTGTGGTCAATATCAATCTGTCCGCTCAGGACGGCAGCCTTCTGGCCCCGCCGGACATTATCACCCGCGGCTTTATCTATGTCAAGGAATCGGGCGACTTGATGAAGGAGCTGCAGGACGTGGCCACCGAGGCAGTGAGCAAGTGCCGCCGCGGGCGGCGCGGACGCGGCAACGGCAGCGGCGAGGATCTGCGCGGCACCGTCAAATCCGCCGTCAGCAACTATCTGTATAAATCCACCCGCCGCAACCCCATGATCCTGCCCATTGTCAACGAACTGTAATCCCGGGAGACGCAGGGCGCCGCACGCCCCGCGTCTCTTTTTCTCACAGCGGATACCAGCCGGCAAAAGCAGGGCGCTTTCCTCAAAATGGGAAAGCGCCCTGCTTTTTGTCCAAACTCCACCGGTATATTTCCACAGCAGACGGGCCATGCTGAAGCATATGAAAGTGACAAATCTGCCGGGACACGACTCCTGGGTTTTACTGCTGCTTCTGGGCCTCGCCTGTCTGTTTTTTGCGCCGCTGGTGGCCCCGTGGGTCACCCGTCTGGCCGGAGTGGTCCTGGCCGTGCTGGGGCTGGAACAGAGCGTTAATGGCTTCCGAAGCAAAAAATACCGCCGCCCCAATCATCTCCAGCCCTCGCTCGGTTTGGAGATGATTGCCGTGGGCGCCGTGGCCCTGTGGCTGGGCGAAGATGCGCTGGCGCTGATCTGCGCAGTATGGGGCGTATTCGGCCTGCTGCTGGCGGCTCACGGCCTGAATCAGGTCCTTTCTGCCGCCGCGCAGCGGCGCTTTTCCTGGTGGAAATGTGCCGTGGCGCTGCTGGAAGCCGTTCTGGCCCTGGAGCTGATCTTCACCAGTGGGGAAGCGGTCATCTGGCACATCCGCCTGCTGGGGCTGGAACTGCTGACCGCCGCTTTTTCCTACCGCGCCAGCAAATCCTCCCAGCTATCCTGACGGGGTTTATTCCTCTTCCATTCCCGGGAAAAAGCGGGGCGGATACAGGCGGCCGCGGCGCAGCACCCGCCGGCGCTCCACCTTCCGCTGCCGGCGCTTGGATTTCTTTTCCATCCGCTTGGCATAGAACTGCGGATTGCGGTAGCCGTCCACAGAGTATCCTCCGTCCATGGGGACGCTGACCCAATAGCCCAAAGGCGCAATCGTGTTGCGGCTGTGCGGCTTGGCGGTCTGATACAGCTTGCGGTAGCGTTCAAATACCTCTGCGCGGGAATTCATCATATCCGGCAGCACTTTGCCCGCAGAGGAAAGGCTGCCTTTCTGCTTGGTGTAAAAATACACCGGTTCGGGCAGAACCATGACGTGTTTTGCATGGGCCAGATAACTCAAATTAAACACTGTATCCTCACACCAGTCGAGGTTATCGGGACAGGCAATCTTTTGCAGCCGCACGATGTCCGTGCGGAAGAGTTTATTCCACAGCACACCGTAATAAAAGTTGGCCGGCGCACGCATCAGCCCTTCTACAAAGCGCTCCCGGGTCACTTTTCCGGACATAAACAGCGCGCGGTGCGCATAAATGCGCCGCTCCAGCACACGGTAAAATCCAGCCACCACTAATTCGCACCCGCTTTGCTCGGCAGCCTCGGCCATGCGCTCGGTGGCATCGGAGCGCAGCCAGTCGTCGCTGTCGGCGAACTGAAGGTACTTGCCGGTCGCCGCGGCAATGGCCCGGTTCCGGCTGTCGGCCACGCCGGAGTTACGTTCCTGGTCGATCAGATGAAAGCGCTTATCGCGCTCACAGTATTCCCGGCAGATGGCCCGGCTGCCGTCGGTGCTGCCGTCGTTCACCAGCAGCACCTCGATCTCCCGCCAACTCTGGCAGCGGATGCTGTCCAGGCACCGGCGCAGGGTTTTTTCCGCATTGTACACCGGCACAATGATGCTCACGCTTGGTCGTATCATGGCGTTTCCTCCTGTTCTATCACATCAGCGGCGCCAGCAGGCACAAAACCTGTTCAACAATCTTTTGGAACAGGCTGCGGCGCTTCCACTCCTCGTAATGCAGTTCTCGGCTGTCCTTCTGGATGTCCAGGATCGTCGCCTCAATATCTTCCACCACTTGGCCGCCGGTAAACAGCACGCCGCCTTCATAGTGCTCCCACAGGCTGCGGAAATCGAGATTCACCGAGCCGCAGATGGCCAGCGCCCCGTCCGCTGCCAGGAGCTTTGCGTGAAGAAACCCCGGCTGATACTCAAACACCCGGATACCGTGGCGCAGCAGCGGGCCAAAATTGTGGCGGGACACGGCATGCACATAGGATTTATCGTAGATCCCCGGCATGAAAATGCGCACATCCACACCGCTTTTTGCCGTACGGATCAGGCTTGCCGCCATCTGCCGGTCCAATACCAGATAAGGCGTGGTGATATACAAGTGGTCTGTAGCCCGGTCGATCACCATATCGTAAAGCGCCTGCACAGGGTTGTCCGGATTTTTGGCAGGGCCGCCGTCAAAGGGACGCACATAGGCTTTCGCCTCGGCCACACGCGGAGCCAGGGCGGTCGGAAGCCTCTGGCTCTGCCCCGTGCATACCTGCCACATAACCAGAAAGGCCGCTTCCATGGAGCGCACGGCTTCTCCCGAAATACGCACCGCCGCATCCTTCCAATAGCCAAAACGGCGACGGCGGTCAAAGTACTCGTCGGCCAGATTGATGCCTCCGGTATAGCCAGTTTCTCCGTCAATCAGAATATATTTCTGGTGGGTGCGGAAATTGAAGGAAACGTGCAGCACATCCTTGTTGATGGGCGCAAAAAACACCAGACGGATACCGGAAGCGCGAACTTCCCGCCGAAAAGAAGGCGTGCTGGTTTTCAATGAACCAAAATCATCCAGCAGCAGGCGCACATCAACACCCGCCGCAGCCTTTTCCTTCAGGATGGCAAATACCTCGTCCCAGATGCTGCCCCGGTCCAGAATAAACATTTCAATGTGAATGCTTTTGCACGCCGCCTTTAAATCGGGGATCAGCCGCTGATACATATCCGCACCGGAAGGGAAAAACTCCGCCCCCTGGTTTTCGTACACCGGATAGCCCGCCCGGGCCAAATACCGCCCCAGAGGCGCTTCGTTGGGAAAGTCCTCATAACAGCGCGTTTCAGTCTCCATGCGAATGGGAAGCAGCTCGCCGATTTCATGTTCGGCCCGGCGAAAGCGCCGGTTAAACCAGCTGAACTCCCGCTTGCTGCCCCAGAGAAAATATAAAATGAAGCCGCCGGCGGGAATCAGGAAAATAATGAGCACCCAGTTGAGCTTATAGCGCGGTTCCTTGTTCACCATAACATAGATGAGCGGTACGCTGAACAACTGCAGATTAAGGTACACTGAGATGGCACTTCTCTGCAGAAACACCACCGGGCTGATGATCAGCACCATTTCAAGGACCAGCACCACGATGACCGAGCCAATACGAAGGAAACTGTTCATCAGCTCCAACATTCTTTCATTCAGTTTCACAGCCCGGCCTCCTTTCCCGCAGGCAATACTGCACCAGAGTAGTGTATTCTTTTTTATTATATCGATACGCCGTACCGGTGTCAAATGACATCCCTCAACCAGTGCCAAAATCTCCTGCGTCTGTGCAGGCGCCGCTGAAACGGATTGACTTTCCGCCCTGTCATGATATACTATAGTTAGCGGACGCAAACTCTTTGTTTTGCATCTGGGTCCGCTTTCACAGACGCAGCCGGCACATTCTCCGGCGGCGCAGAAAGGAGAAGATATCATGCCCCCCTCGATTTCAGCAACCAACCTGATTGTGATCGCCATTCTGGCTGTCATCCTCTTTTTTGCCGTGCGCAGCAGCATCCGGCATCTGCACGGCGCGGGAGGCTGCTGCGGCGGCGGTACCTACAAAGCCCATCCCAAAAAGCTGGAGCATGTAGCGCAGACCAAAACATTCCCTGTGGATGGGATGACCTGCCAGCACTGTGTCAACCGTGTGATGGACGCCGTCAACTCCATCGACGGCGTATCCGGCGTGGTGCATCTGAAAAAGGGCATCGTGACCGTATCCATGGAACATCCTGTCGAAGACGCCATCATTTGCCAAGCCATTGAAAAGGCCGGCTACACTGTTCCCAGAACAAAGAACTGAGCCGGCTCCCAGCCGAACGGTTTGTTTCTGAAGATCTCATCTTGTATGACAAGAGGCGCGGAGCATATTGCTCCGCGCCTCTTGCATTTGTATGGATAGGAAACAGACGACAGACGTGGATTCTCCGTTCTGTGTTTCTCATTTTTGTTCCGCACAACAGCCGCAGGTATGCGTTTGACCACAGCAGTTCCCGGCGGTCTCGCCCGAGGAAGGACAGGATGTGCAGTTTCCGCCGGCCGGGCAGCCAATGCATTTGACGCCGCGTTTCTTGGCCCGGATGATATAGCCCAGCGCCGAACCGACAATCACTACAACAATCGCGATTACAATCAAATCTGTCATACGAAGCATCTCCTTTTCTGTATGCCTTTACTTAACCATACCCAAGGCATATTCCGCAGCCAATCCCCGGTTCGTCCGGCGGATCAGATACGCAATTACAGCGGCAAAGCACAGCACTGCGATCAGACCGGGCAGGAAGCCAGCGCCCAGCGTACCCGTGGTGATCAACGTGCCGATCTGGAACACCAGGAAGCCCACGGTATACCCCACAGCCAGCTGCAGGCAGATCGCGCCAGCCAGCCATTTGCCGCTCTTCAGCTCAGAGCGCATGGCGCCGATGGCCGCAAAGCAGGGGGGGGGTGAACAGATTGAACATCAAATACGCCAAAGCGGCAACTTTGGTGATGGCCACTACTGTGGCGACCTCCGCGCCGGCACCTTCCATCATCGCCAGCTCTTCCGTGTCGATCAGGTTTTCAAGGCCAACAAAGCAGACGGCCAGCGTGCCGACCACGTTTTCCGTGGCGATAAAACCCGTCACCGCGGCAGCGGCCAGCTGCCAGGACAGCACGCCCACAATGGGGATCAGGAGGTAAGCGAACGGATGGGCAATGGTAGCAAGGATGGAAGAATCCGCTGTTTCCGCCACCTGAAGGCTCCAGTTAAAGCTCTGCATCAGCTGCACAACGGTGTTGCACACCAGGATGATGGTACCGGCTTTGATGATGTACGCTTTACCACGGTCCAGCATGGACAGCACGCCGATCTTCAGGCTGGGCGCCTTATATTCGGGCAGCTCGATGATGAAGAAGGACTTTCTGACCTTATAGCCAGTGATCGCGTTGACCAGCAGCGCGCACACCAGAATCAGGGCAATCCCCACAAAGTACATCATGGGCGCCACCCAGCCGGCATTGGGGAAAAACGCGCCGACGAACAGCGCAATGACGGGCATCTTGGCGCCGCAGGGCATGAAAGTTGCCAGCATGGCGGTGGAACGGCGCTCACGTTCGTTGCGGATGGTGCGGCAGGCCATGATGGCGGGGATGCCGCAGCCGGTGCCGATAACAAAAGGAATCACGGATTTGCCGGACAGACCCACTTTCTTAAAAATCGGATCGAGCACCACCGTAGCGCGGGCCATATAGCCGCAGTCCTCCAGCAGGGCGATCAGGAAATACATAACCATAACCAACGGCAGGAAACCGATTACAGCGCTCACGCCGCCGATGATACCATCGACCACCAGGGACTGCAGGAACGGCGAGGCATTGACCATCCATTCCGAAACGACGCCCTGGAAGCTCTCGAGCAGCCCCACCAGCCAGTCGGCAATCGGAGGCCCGATCCAAGTCTGAGAGATCTGGAACACCAGGAACATTACACCGGCAAAGATGAGCAGTCCGGAAACGGGATTGGTCATCACCGCGTCGATTGTATCCTGTGAATTTTTCTCTTTTGTGAAAACCTTACGCGTTTCCACCTGGTTTACGATTTGATTGACAAAATCAAAGCGTGCACGGTCGGCCTGTTCCACCTGATGCTTGTCAGTCAGGTCCACGCCAGTCTGCTCATAAGGTGCTTTCTGGCCCTGCCCTTTCAGGCCGGCAGCAGTTTTTACCACTTCGTTCAGACCGCTGGCCGAGGTAGAAACCGTTTTCACCACCGGACAGCCAAGCTTGGCAGCCAGCGCCGCTGCATCAATGGTCGTACCCTTTTTTTCGTTGATATCGCTCTTGTTCAGCGCCACGACCACAGGAATGCCCAGCTCCAGCAGCTGTGTGGTAAAAAACAGGCTGCGGCTCAGATTGGTAGCATCTACAATGTTGATAATCGCATCGGGGTTTTCATGCTTGACATAGCTGCTGGTGATGCTCTCTTCCGAGGTGAAAGGCGACATGGAGTATGCGCCGGGCAGATCAACTGCGATCAGCTCTTCCCCCTCATAATACATTTTCTTGATCGGACTCTCTTTTTTCTCTACGGTAACACCAGCCCAGTTGCCCACACGCTCATTTCTGCCGGTCAGGGCATTATACATGGTCGTTTTACCGCTGTTGGGATTGCCTGCAAAAGCAATTCTCATATCAATTTCTCCTCCTCTTTTCAGATTTTTTTGGAAAACCATCCAAAAAACGGGCGCCTCTCAGAGTTAGTTTTGGCAAACCTCCCGTCAAAAAACAGCGGCATGCCGCAATCGCAGTTTTTTCAAACTACGATTGCCTCTGCCAGCTGATTATCAATATTATATCTGCCGTCCTTGATGGATACGACACAGCTGTTCTTCAGCCGCGATACCACGGTGATCGGCTCGCCGCTGTAGCAGCCCAGGGAGAACAGGAACGCGTCCATTTCTTCGTCGTCGGTGACGATCTCATGCACAATATATTCCCTGCCCAGCTCCGCCTGCGTCAGGTTCATACCGCTTCCCACCTTTCAATCCAAGTTAGGCTCATCTAACTTTTAACAATATAGCACCGTCTCCCATATTTGTCAAACCTTTTTTCCGGAGTCCGCCGAAAAAAGCGCGCCGCAGCGGCGCCCAAAAGTCTGCTGCGATTTTTTCAGCCTGATGAACCAGCGTTTCTTGTCTTTTTTATCCGCTTTTTTGTAAAGCAGCAGCGGGCCTTTGTTGCATACGGTTGAAAATAGGTATAATATGTGTGATACATTTCCCGGAAAGTGAGAGCGAGAACACAATGGAAAAACAGTTTCACGGACAGGCGTCCGAATCCCTGCGGCTGGGCCTGCTGCTGGCCGTGGTGGGCGGGTTTCTGGAAGCCTATACCTTTCTCAGCCGCGGCGGCGTGTTTGCCAACTGCGAAACCGGAAATCTGGTTCTGCTGGGCTTATATCTGGCTCAGGGGCAGATGGTCCGGGCCATGACCTATCTGCCCCCTATCCTGGCCTTTTTCTGCGGCGTACTGCTGACCAACAGCATCCGCCGCCGGGCCGCCTTCCATCCCAGGCTCCACTGGCGGCAGATTACTGTGCTGTTCGAGGCGGCTTGCCTGGCTGCAGTTGCTTTCATCCCTTACGGCCGCTGGGAGAACATCGCCGTCACGGCGCTGGTCTCCTTCGCCTGCTCCATTCAGGTGCAAAGCTTCCGCAAAGTACACGGCAGCGCATATGCCACCACCATGTGCACCGGCAACCTGCGCAGCGCCGCCGACAATCTGTACGCAGGCCTCGCCCTGCACGATGCCCCGGCCCTGCTCCGCGCCAGCCGGTATCTGTCGGTGGTGCTCGTGTTTGTGCTGGGTGCGGTGGCCGGCGCTTTCCTCACCCAGGCACTGGCCGAAAAGGCCGTTCTATTGTGTACCCTGCCCTTGTTGGCGGCCTTTGGCGTTATGTTTCTCCCCACAGGCGAAGCGGCGCCCTGATCGGTACCGCTTGCCAAAACCGCCGCTTTGCGGTAAGATAGACAGAAACCATGTAGCTGCAGAAAGGAGTGCTTTTGTGAACACCGTAAACGTGCGCGGCCTGGAAATCGGTGCAGGACGCCCTAAAATCGCCGTGTCCCTTACCGGCGCTGCCCGGGAGGACCTGATTGCTCAGGCCAGAGCGCTGCCCGGGCTGGGCGCCGATCTGGCAGAATGGCGCATGGATTGCTTTGCCCAAGTGGAAAACAGCGCCGCCGTAGAGGCCTGCCTCCGAGATCTGCGCCGCAGCCTGGGGGAAATGCCTCTGCTGGCTACTTTCCGCACAGACCGGGAAGGTGGCTCGCATCCTCTGTCCGCCCCACACTATATCGCGCTGAACGAAGCAGTGCTCTCTTCCGGTCAGGCAGACCTGATCGACGTGGAACTTTTTTCCGGCGGAGACTGTGTTCCGCACCTGGTGGCTGCCGCCCACAGCGCCGGCGTCCGCGTAGTGCTCTCCAATCACGATTTTGAAAAAACACCGCTCAAAGACGAACTGATCCGCCGCCTGTGCCGCATGCAGGAACTGGGCGCAGATCTTTTGAAAATCGCCGTCATGCCCCGCTGCCGCAGCGACGTGCTGCTGCTGCTGCAGGCCACGGAAGAGATGCTTTCCCAACACGCCCGGAAGCCTCTTATCACGATGAGCATGGGCGATCTGGGCATGGTCACCCGGATCTGCGGCGGTTTTTTCGGTTCTGCCGTCACGTTCGGCTCTGCCGCCCAGGCTTCTGCCCCGGGTCAGCTGCCTTCAGAGCACCTCCGCACCCTTTTGTCCTTGATGCCCTTTCCTTCCTGAACACCCCGCCGTGTCCTCCGCTTTGCGAGAGGATACGGCTTTTTTTATGTTTGCGGCGCGCAGCGCCCCAACTGGCCGGCAGCTCTATTTGCCTCGTGCAAAACAGCAGGCATTTTGAGATTTCCCGTTTGCGCCCCGTCAATTTTCTATTTTTTACAATGAATTTTCTTTTATTTTTTCCAATATCGTCTCTTTTAACAAGTTTTCGACATTATCCACATGGTTTTCCACAGCTTGTTTTTCTCGATTCCCTTTCATTCCGTTTTGGAACGCGGTTTCTATCTTGTTCTCGTCTGTCCTTTGCAAACAAACAGCGCTGCGAAGGCAATTCGCAGCGCTGTTTGTTGCTTTTGTTCACTCCACGCCCAGCATATCGCACAGGGAGAGCACATAGATCTGTCCGGCGTTCACCACGTCTTCAATGTCCACATTTTCATTGTAGGAATGGATCCCCTCAGTATTGGCGGGACCGTACTGAATGGTGGGAATTCCCTGGGCACGGTATGCCCGGGCATCGGAAGATGCCCACTGATAAGCAGGAATCACTTCCAGCCCCCAGACCGCCTCGGCGTTCTTCTTCACCGTCTGCACGATCACCGCGTCTTCATCGGTGTAATTGCCCTCGCTCTTCCAGTGCAGATCGTAGGTGATGCCCTCCACGCCGCACTCGGCAATGATGCTGTCCAGCATGTCCACGATCTCCTGGTGATCCACGCCGATAGGCAGGCGCACATCCACCGTGGCCTCGCAGTAATCGGGCACCATATTGGGCCGGGTGCCGCCGGAAATTAACCCCACATTCGCCGACACATGGCGAATCACTTCGCCGCTGCCCGGCTCGCCCACCTTCTCCTCAGTGGAGCGGATGGAGTTTTCCAGCGCATGGCGCTGGCTGTCCTTGAAATGGCCTTCGATGGTGGTCAGGCGGGGCAGTTTGTCCAGCACCTTTGCCATTTTCAAAATAGCGTTATCGCCCTTGAAGCCGCCCAGGCTCCCGTGGGCCGACTTGCCCGCGGCCTTGAGCACGATGTGCAGTCCGCCTTTCTGGCCAATCTCAATGTCGTTGCTGGACGTCGGTTCGGCAATCAGGCAGGCATCAGCTTTCTCAGCATAGCCGTGTTCGCACAGCCAGGTAGAGCCGTACTCGCCGCCGCTCTCCTCATCGCTGACCAGATGCAGCCGGATGTTGCCCCGGAGCTCCGCGCCGGACTCCTTCAAGATCTTCATGGCAAACAGCAGCCCTGCCACGCCGGCCTTCATATCCGACGTACCGCGGCCCAGGATCTGTTTGTCGGTCACCGTGCCGCAGAAAGGATCGAAGTCCCACTGACTGCGGTCACCGGCAGGTACTACATCCAGATGGCCGTTCAGGATTACGCTGAAGCCCTCGTCGCTTCCCAGCTTGGCCACAATACAGGGGAACTCCGGATTGTTTCCAGTTTCCTCATAGGGGATGCCGGCCGCTTTGAGGTAATTCTCTACAAAATCCACCACCGGGCGCTGGGAGCCAGTGGGGTTTTCACTGGGAATCTGAATCAGCTCTGACACGAGCTGCACCAGCTCGCCGCTCTTTTCCTGCGCCATTTGGTGCAGCTGTTCACGTGTAGGATGCGTCATAAAACCTATCTCCTTTTTTGAAATCTGTCTTAGCCGGTTGCTTGCCGGAACGGCTTTCACTGTTGGAAATGCACAAAGCCTCCCACCCGGCGCAGCCGGCGGCGTCAGCGCAGGCCGCGCGAAGCGGGAAGCTCTACAGTGTTTTAATGATACAGAAAACAGGCCACCTGATGGCCGTCGCCAATGTCCTGCAGGGTCGGGATTTCCCGGGTGCAGCGTTCGGTGCAGTTGGGGCAGCGGCCCGCCAGGGGACAGCCGACCTGATCGCCGATAGGGCTGGGAATCTCGCCCTTAAGCACAATGCGTTCCTTTTTCTGGAAAGGGGACTCCGGCGGAATCGCCGAGAGCAGCGCCTTCGTGTAAGGATGCAGCGGATTTTCATAAATCTGGGCTGCCCGGCACAGCTCCACCACACGGCCCAGGTACATGATGGCAATGCGGTCGCTGACGTGCTTGATCACGCCCAAATCGTGGGAAATGAAAATGTAGGTCAGATTGTGCTGCCGCTGCAGCCGGTTGAACAGGTTGAGCACCTGGGCCTGGATGGACACATCCAGCGCAGAAACCGGCTCGTCGCACACAATGATTTTAGGCTTGAGCGCCAATGCGCGGGCTACGTTGATCCGCTGACGCTGGCCGCCGGAAAATTCGTGAGGATAACGATTCATATGCTGGATGTCGAGACCCACTTCGCGCATCAGTTCCAGCACGCGCTCCTGGCGCGCTTTGGGATCGGTGATAATATTATGCACCTTCAGCGGCTCTGCGATGATATCTTCGCAGGTATTGCGGGGATCCAGCGAGGAATAGGGGTCCTGGAACACCATCTGAATATCTTTTTTCAGCGCTTTCAGCTCTGCGCCTTTCAGCTCAAAAATATTTCTGCCCTGATATTCCACCGTGCCGGCAGTAGCCTTGTGCAGCTGGATAATCGTGCGGCCCAGCGTAGACTTGCCGCAGCCGGACTCACCGATGATACCCAGCGTCTCTCCTTCGTACACATCCAGCGACACATCGCTCAACGCATGCAGGATTTGAGGCTTGGCGCCCAGTTTACGGCTTTTGATCTTGAATTCCTTGGTCAGGCCGCGAATCTTCATCAGCGGCTCCCGGCGCTCGATCTGCGCCGCCGTTGCTTCACTCATGGTTTGTGACGCCCTCCCCTCTCACTAATTTCTTTTCGCCATTTTGACGATGGCAGGCCACAAAATGGCCCGGTTCCACTTCCACCAGAGGCGGCACGGATTTCCGGCATTCTTCCGTCATATAGGGGCAGCGGTTGTAGAAATTGCAGCATTGCCCCGTCAGGCGCAGATCCGGCGGTGTGCCGGGAATGGTGCGCAAATCTTCCTTCGCCTTGTCCGACAAGCGGGGAATGGAATCCAGCAATCCCCATGTATACGGATGCAGGGGATTCGAATATAAGGTTTTGGTGTCGGCGCTCTCCACCGTGTTGCCCGCGTACATCACCATTACCTTGTCGCACATTTCCCACACCACGCCCAGGTTATGAGTGATGAGCAGAATGGATGTGTTCATTTCCTTCTGCAGATCCTTCAAAAGATCCAGCACCTGGGCCTGCACGGTTACATCCAATGCGGTGGTCGGCTCGTCGGCCAGGATAAATTTGGGCTTGCAACACACAGCCATGGCGATGATCACGCGCTGGCACATACCGCCGGAAAGCTCATAGGGATAGGATTCCATACGCTTTTCCGGCTCAGGAATGCCCACACGATTCAACGCATCCACCGCCATCTTCCGCGCTTCGGCTTTGCTCACCTTCTGGTGGGCGCAGATCATTTCCACCATCTGCTTGCCGATCTTGAACACCGGGTCCAGCGAGGTCATGGGGTCCTGGAAAATGGTGGCAATTTCCTTGCCACGGAATTCCAGCAACTCTTTATTGCTCATTTTCAAAATATCCCGATCTTCAAACAGGATCTCTCCGGCCACAATACGGCCCGTCTGCGGCGGCAGGAGGCGGATAATGGAGTTGGACGTGACGCTTTTACCGCTGCCGGATTCGCCCACAATGCCCATCACTTCGCCCCGATTCAGAGAAAAGCTGACGCCGTCCACTGCCTTGGCCACACCGCTGGCGGTATAAAAATAGGTCTTGAGTCCGCTGACTCTCAGCAATGTTTCGCTCATAGAAACCTCCTTAGCCTTCATAGCGCGCCTTCATCTCCGCGAAAGCTGCGCGAATGCGCTGCAGCAGAGCCGGATCCTGAAGGATATCCACCGCCGTCATCGCCAGGGCGCAGGCCCCCACGGCAATGGCCCGGTGGCCTTCCGGGCTGCCGGTAGACGCCAGAAATTCCGGCGAATGGGCACGCCCCGGGCCAACCCGCACATAGGACTGCAGTCCTGGGAACAAATGGGTCAAATTGCCCATATCCGTGCAGCCAATGCCCATTTCTTTGTCCCGAGGCTTTACGGTTTCGCCCAGCGCCGTGAAGTTGTTTGCCAAAAGCTCCTCCAGCACAGGATTGTTGCGGATATCCTCGTAGGACAGGGCAATGGGTTCATATTCAAACCGCGTATGGGTCAACTCCGCCAGATGGCGGCAGATCTCCAAAAAGCGGTCCACCAGTTCCAGCTTGTATTTCATACTGAAGGAACGAATGGTAAATTCCGCCGAACAGTGATCCGGAATATAGATCGCCTGATCGCCGCCGTCGCGGATGATACCAAGGATCTTGCCCCGGTCGGCAATCTCCAGGCGCAGCGCATTAAGGGTATTAAACAGTTCCAGCACCGGCGTCAGCGCACTGATGCCTTCTTCAGGCCACGTGGCCGCATGCGACTTCTTTCCGTAAAAATGGACACGCAAATCGGTTTTGGAATAGGAAATATCATTGACCACCGTGTCGCAGGAAGAATGAAGCAGCATGCCCACGTCCACAGCGTCAAAGGCGCCGTGCTCGGCCATAATGATTTTGCCGCCGCCGCCTTCCTCTGCAGGGCAGCCAAATACTGTCACCTTTCCGCCCAGTTCGTCAATTACGCTGCGCAGCGCCGCACCGGCGCCCACGGAAATGGCACACATGATATTGTGGCCGCAGGAATGCCCCATGCCTTCCACCGCATCGAACTCACCGAAAATGGCGATATTCGGGCCTTCCTTTCCGGTATCATACACGCCTTTCACACTGGTTTCCAGTCCGCCAATCCCTGTTTCCACGGCAAAGCCGTATTTTTCCAGCAGCGCACTCATGGACTTGCAGGCAAAATACTCTTTGAAATTGTATTCCGGATTATTCCACAAATCATCGGACAGCCGGCTCAACTCCGGCAGAATCTCATCCACCCGGCGGCGGATTCTCTCCTGATATGTCTCCATGTCCGCCCCCATCACTTCTTCATCTTGGGATCCAGCACATCTCGCACGCCGTCGCCCAGCAGGTTAAAGCCCAGCACCGTGATTAAAATGAACAGGCCGGAATAAGTAGCAATATAGGGATAATTGTTCAGCCAGTTCTTGCCGGTCTGCAGAATACTGCCCCAGGACGCCGTCGGTTCGCTGATGCCCAGGCCCAAAAAGCTCAGGGCAGCCTCGGAAATGATCGCGCCGGCGATGCCCAGCGTGGCATAAACAATCAGAGGCGAAATGGTGTTGGGCAAAATATGAGTCAGAAGCATTCGTGTATTGGATACACCGATGACCCGTGCCGCATTACAGTATTCCTCATTTTTGATAATGTGCACTTCACCGCGCACAACGCGGGCAAAACTGGGCACGTTGCCGATGCCAATGGCCAAAATTACGTTGAAAATACCGCTGCCCAGCACCGTCATCAGAATGATGGCCAGCAGGATATAGGGGAACGCCAGCATGCCGTCCATAATGCGCATAATCACACTGTCCACAATACCGCCGAAATAGCCGGCGATCAGCCCCAGAATAATACCGATGATGCCGGCCACCACCGTGCCGCCAAAGGCCACCAGCAGCGACACACGTGCGCCGTAGAGAATACGGGAAAGCAAATCACGGCCCACATTATCGGTTCCGAGCAGATGCCCATCCACGCCGGGCTTCAGAAAAGCGCCCACCGGATTAACGGCAGTAGGGTCATACGGCGCCAGCAGCGGGGCAAACACGGCGATAAACACCATGACGCACACAATAATCAGACCGACCATGGCGGTCTTGTTTCTTCTCAGTTTGCTCCAGGCGCTGTTGGCCCGGCGTTCGCGGCGCAGCAGTTCCTCGTTGGAAGCAGCGCCCAGAAGATCGGATGCAGTGGTCTGGGCTGCGTTCTTCTTTTTCATTATTTGCTTCCTCCCTCATAGCTGACACGCGGATTGATCAACATGTATGCAATATCCACCAGCAGATTTACAACGACGAACACCAGTGCAAAGAACAGCACCACGCCCTGGATAAGCATATAATCACGGTTGTTGATCGCGTTGACGATCATAGTGCCCATACCCGGCCAGGAAAAAATGCTTTCGGTCAGAATCGCGCCGGTGAAGCAGCTGGCAATCTGCAGGCCCAGCACAGTAACGATGGGCGGCAGCGCGTTTTTCAGCGCATGCTTCCAGATTACGCTGCGCTCGCTGATGCCCCTGGCCCGCAGCGCCTTAATGGAGTCATTGTGAATCACCTCCAGCATGCTGGAGCGTGTAATACGCGCAAAAGTCGCCATTGGTATGGTCGCCAAACAGGTACAGGGCAGGATCATATGCGAGACAAAGTCCCACAGTCCCACGTCCAGCGATCCGCGGCCCAAAGCAGGCAGCAGCCCCCACTGCACGGAGAACTGGTTCACCAGCATCATGCCCAGCCAGAAAATGGGCATGGACACGCCCACCAGGGCCAGCACCATGAATACGTAATCCATCACGGAATACTGGTGCAGTGCAGAAAACATTCCAATGGCCACACCGAGAATCAGCGCAATCACCAACGCCGTTACGGTAATCTGCAGAGTGCTGGGAATGCGCTCGGCGATCAAATCCAGTACCGGCTGATTATACATATAAGAAGTGCCGAAATCACCATGCAGCACGTTACCGATATAATCGATAAACTGTGTCAGCTTCGGCTGATCCAGGCCCAGTTTAATTTCCATGGCCTGAATGTCCGCCGCAGACGCCTGGGGACCCAGGATCGTCGCCGCGGGGTTGCCCGGAATCATACGAGTCAGTACAAACGTGAAAGTCACCACGATAAAGAGTGTGGGAATACACTGGAGCACTCGCTTCAAAATGGTTTTTAACAACTCAATCTCACCGCCATTTTTATAATCACACAAGCCTCTCTCCTGCCAGGCAGAGACGGGATGCTCTGGGGTTCACCGCCGATCACAGCGGCGGCGCCGCCAGGCCTGGTGGCGCGGCGCACAGGCCATGCCATCAGGTCCGGCGGCGCTTTCGAATAAACGATCCGAAAACACCGTTTTCAGACAGCCCCGGGGGCGCGCTGCGCGCGCTCCCGGGGACATAAATAAGTCCGTGCTGTTCCGAACAGCGAATCAGTCCGTTACAGAAGTGTTGCGGGTAATGGTTTCGCCGTCGTCGGAAGTAATGAAGAACAGCTGGCCGTCCGCTCTGGGCACGAAGTCCTGCACACGGTCATTGATGCCAGTCAGCTCATAGGGGTTGGCATAGTAGATACCGGTGTAGTCCTGCATGATCTGCTTCATGGCATTGCTGTAGTGGGCTTTGCGCTCTTCCTGATCGGTGGTCTGTCTTGCTGCGGCCAGCTCCTGCTCCACATACTCGTTCACATAGCCGGCGCCATTGCCGATGGCCGTGGTCTCCGTGGAGGAGAACAGCTTATCCAGGAAGAAGTAAGGATCGGGATACCAGCTCCAGCTCATGGCATACACATCGGAATTGCCGGAGCAGACGGTATCGGAGAAGGTGCCCCACTCATTGACGCTGATATTGGCCTTCACACCGATCTGCTGCCAGTACGACTGCAGCATGGTAGCCAGCGTCTTGCGCTCTTCGGAGTTGGAAACGTTGATGGTGATCTCAAAGCCGTCGCCGTAACCGGCCTGTTCCAGCAGAGCCTTGGCGTCCTCAGGATCATAGCTGGGAACCATGGATTCCAGGGACGCATCATATCCCCAGGAGCCATAGGGCAGGGGCAGGTAAGCAGCTTCCACTTCGTCATACTGATACAGAGCCGTGCGGACAGCGTCCAGATCCACAGCTTCAATCAGGGCTTTGCGGACCAGCGGATCGGCCGTGGGGCCCTTCTGAGCATTGAAGCGGACATAATTGATCTTCAGCGCTTCCGTCTTCAGCAGTTCAATGCCATTGCCGGCATTCTGCACGGTATTGATTGCTTCGCCGGAGAGCTGCGTGGCCAGATCGACCGCGCCAGTCTGCAGGGCATTGGCCGCCTGGTTGGGGTCGGAGATGAACTTGAAGACCAGCTTCTGCAGTGCAGGAGCGCCCAGCCAGTAATCGGGGTTGGCCGACAGGACAGCCTGCTCGTCCAGTTCAAACTTATCCATGCAGAACGCGCCGGTGCCGCTCAGATGATAGCCGAAGTCTTCGCCCCAGCCCTCCACTTCTTCCTTGGCCACAATGGAGTTGCCCGCATCGGTCAGCGCCGTCAGGAAGGAAGCATCCGGATTCTTCAGGGTGCAGGTGACTTCCCAGTCGCCGGTCACTTCCGCCTTGTCCAGCATGGCCAGACGGTTGTTGTCCGAATGCTGGGCACTGCGGTTCAGGGAGTAGGCCACGTCTTCAGCCGTCATTTCACGGCCCTTGGCATACTCAGTGTTCTGGAAGTGCACGCCCTGACGAATCTGGAACACGTAGGTCACGCCGTCATCGGAAATCGTCCAGCTGGTGGCCAGAGAAGGCGCATACTCCGTCAGCGTGTCGTTGTACGCCACCAGACGATCGCAGACCTGGTTGATGATCTGGCCCTCATAGCTGCCGCTGTAGTGAATGGGGTCAAGCTTGCTGGGAGAAGATGCCAGCGACACAGTCAGAGTGCCGCTTTCACCGCCGGCGCTCTCGTTGGTGCTGCCGCTGTCGCCGTTGCCGCCGCAGCCGGCCAGCAGTCCGACCGCCATCACACAGGCGAGGGACAGTGCGAGAATCTTTTTCATCGTTCATTTCTCTCCTATTCTTTATAATTTGGGTTTTATATGCAATGGTGTTCCCGCAGCCAGCGGAATGCGCTTTCGGCATAGACCGCCGCCATCATCGGGATCGCATCCTCATTGAATGTGACCCGGGGATCGTGAACGCCATAAGCATATCCTTGTTCCGTGCTGCCGGTTCCAAACCAGAACAGCGCGCTGGGGACTTTTTGAGAAAAAACAGAGAAATCCTCCGATCCGGTCATACGTTCGATGTGATAGGTCGTACCCGCGCCCAGCATATCGTCGATATACCCGCCGATCTCTTCGGCCAGAGCATTGTCGTTCACCATGGGCGGGATACCGCCGCCGATGAAATCGATGTCGCAGGTGGCACGGAAGGTGCTGCACACACCCTCGCAGATCTCACGCATGCGCTGGCGGGCAAATTCCTTCACCTGCAAATCCATGGTGCGGATCGTCCCTTTGAGCACAGCCTCTCCGGGCATCACATTGGCCGCCGAGCCGGCGTGCAGCGAACACACAGTCAGCACAATCATCTGATTGGGATTGATTTCGCGGCTGTTGATCTCCTGCAGGGCCAGTATGATATGCGCCGCCGCGTTGATCGGGTCGATATTCTCATGGGGCGCGGCACCGTGGCCGCCTTTTCCATGAATGGTCACTGTGAACACATCGCTGGAACCGCAGGCATGCCCCGGCGTGTAGCCGGCAGTGCCCAGAGGCGCATGCACCACATGGAGCGCCAGCGCCGCATCCACATGGGGCTTTTCCAAAATCCCGGCGTTGTATACGTCTGCCGCACCGTCCATCGTTTCCTCGGCAGGCTGGAAGAGCAGTTTTACCGTGCCTTCCAGCTCGTCTTCCCACTCTTTGAGCACCTTGGCAGCGCCCAGCAGGCTGGTAGTGTGGAAATCGTGGCCGCAGGCGTGCATACAGCCGTTTTGCGAGGCAAATGGCAGCCCCGTTTCCTCAGCCATGGGCAGCGCGTCCATATCGCCGCGCAGCAGCAGCGTTTTCCCACCGCCGCGGCCCACGGTGCAGGTAATGCCTGCACGGCCCACCGTCTGCGGTTCATAGCCGAATTCTTTCAGCTTTTCCAACACAAAGGCTCTGGTCTGGGGCAGATCAAAGCTCAGCTCCGGGCATTGATGCAGATAGCGGCGGTAACCCACCAGCTCATCTTTCAATTCCAGCATCCGCGCATACGTTTTATGTTCCATTGAAATCCCGTTCCCGCTTTCCTGGGTCGTCCTCCACGGGCGCACACATTTCAAGGGCAATGTCGTCCGCAGAACTGTTATAAAAATACATTTTTTATTTATAATACGACCAGTTTATATCATTGTAATTTTACATTCAGCATAATAATACAAATTCCACTTTTTTGCAAGACGTATCCTGTCTGAAATGCAAAACAGTTCCATAAAAATTATTATCAATTCTCACAAATTTTCCCACCCCCCTTTTCCCCCATAAAAACCGGCGCGCTCCACCGGGCCGCAGCAGCGGCCGGCAGAGCGCGTTCTTATGCCTTCTATGCAGGTTTACGCCTCTTCGCCCTTCAATCCGAAGAGATAGTAGCGATCATGGCTCTCCTTTTGGGCAAACTGCATCCATGCTTTAAACTCTCCCTCGGGATAGTGCTCCATGTCACGGTATTTGCAGTCCTCCGCCAATGTAGCCAGGGACGTGCGGAGGATGCAGCCGTTTTCGATCACTTTGCCTTCACGGCCCTCCTCGTGGAACTTATCGGGAAGCTGGGAAGGATCAAGCACAATTACGGTCTCTCCATCCTCCTCAATTCCCACCACAGCCACATAGTGCCCGCCGTGGGAAAACAGGCCCACATGGCTGTCTTCCGGCCGGTCGCCGGTCACATTGGCCACAGCCATGCCGCCGCGTTTGAGATGTTCCCGCAGCAGCTCAGGATCATCGGTGGCCACCAGATCCAGATCAAACCGCTCGGCTACATAAGGAGCCAGCAGATCCATGTCCGTGCCCGGGCTGTGATTGGCTCCCACTGCCAGAGACAGCTCCAGGCAGTCGATCAGGGAAAATTCCCGGCCGGTCAGGTTCGTCACCACCATAGAAGCCGAACACAGGCCACAGCCGGCGCTGCGCACCGTACTGTCCGCCCGCATCAGCTCAGGAAGATCTGTCAGCGTGGGATAAGCCACATGGGGGTAATTGGTTTGATTGAGATAATAGTACATATACACCATTCCTTCCCGTCGTTTTCAAGCCCGGTACAGCGTATAACTGCCCCGACCGCCATCCTCCACAAATGTGGAGTAAAATTCTTTCATCGCCCGGGCCAGATAAAGCGTATCCTGCACACCCGCAGTTTCCACCGCCGAGTGCATCGCCAACTGCGGCAGGCCCACATCTACCATATTCAGCGACACCTGTGCGTTGGAGAGATTGCCCAGCGTGCTGCCGCCCAAAATATCCGAATGATTATGGAACGTCTGAACGGGCACGCCGGCGCGGCTGCAGATGGCGCGGAACAGCGCTGCGGACACAGAGTCCGTGCCGTATTTCTGATTGGCGCTGAATTTAAGCACGATGCCCTGATTCATATGCGGATGGTTCGTAGGGTCAGCCAGAGACAGGTGATTGGGATGCACCGCATGAGCGTTATCCGCCGACACCATAAAGCCCGAAGCCAGCGCGCGCAGATAATCCTCATGGCTGCAGCCCAGGGCCTCATTCACGCGCAGCAGCGTGTCCAGCAGCACGGTGCCCGCCGCGCCCTGTTTGGTGCCGCTGCCCACTTCTTCATTGTCAAACACCGCGTATACAGAAATCGTATTGGGATGGCCGCCGGCCAAAAAGCCCTGCAGATTGGCGAACGTGCACTGCAGGTCGTCCAGCTTGGGCGAAGAAAGATATTCCCCGTTGGCCCCCCAGACGACGCCGCGGCCCCGGCAGTACAAAAAGAGATCTGTTCCAAGGATATCCTCTTTGTCCACCTCCGCCGCACCGGCCACAATGTCCAGAAACGTCCCCGCCGCGCGCTCGTCGCCCAGCAGCGGGAGCATATCTTTTTGGACGCTGTATTTGTAGCCGTCATTGACGGAGCGGTTCATATGGATCGCAAGGCTCGGGAGCATCAGCAAATCCCGGTCCACATTCACCAGCCTGGATTCCACCCCTTCGCCCCGCCGCACCACAATCTTGCCTGCCACAGACAACGGGCGATCGAACCAGGGCGCGCAGAGCATTCCGCCGTATTTCTCCACGTTCAGCTCCGTATAGGCGCCATCCACGACAATGTCCATGTTTTCCTTGATCTTGAAGGTGGGCGAGTCGCTGTGGGAAGCAGCAATCTGGAATCCCCTGATTTCTCCCTCAGGAATTTTGAAGGCCAGCAGGGAGGACAGATTGCGCCGGATAAAATAGCGCCCGCCGCGCTGCAGGCGCCACGGCGCCCCTTCGCTCAGTTCCAGAAAGCCCGTATCGCACAGCGTCTGTGCCAGATTTTCCACTGCGTGGTAGCAGCTGGGGCTTTTCTGGATAAAATCCAACAGTTCGTTGGAAAGTTTCATGCTTTCTTCCATCATTGCATCGCTCCTGTTCCTTTGCTTGCCGTCAAGCCAAAAATTCGCACAAAATCCGCACCGCCAGTGTACGGGGCAGCAGGACGCTCAGCCCGGTTTCGTCCTCAATGGCTCGTTTCATGGCCACAGAGTACCCCATGCAATCCGTGCAGAGAAAGGCCAGCTCCCGGCCCTTGAAGGCCTTTGCCGCTTCCACGACCCTATCAAAGGCGCCGTAGGGCGAAGCGCAGGCGATTTCCACATCCACACCGCTCTTCCCCCAGAACTGATAGCCCTGGGCAATTTGTTCTTCCATCGGCACCAGCACGCCCACCTTGTCTCCGTCGGCCAGCTTCTGCACCGCAGCGTGGAACAGGGGCTGCGGCTCCAGAAACAGCTTCTTGTGGCGAAACTTCGGGAACACACCCGTGCAGAACAGAATCGTAGCATCCGCCCCTTCGGCCTCTGCCTGGTCGATTTTCTGCTGCACCAGAGGCGTAACGAAACGCTCGGCAAATTGGGCCTGCCGACCGTCCCGCATCCGGGACACCAGCACTTCATCCCCCTCTGCCGGAGCAAAGCGCGCTTCGATCTCCTCCAATGTGAAGTCGTCCAGCGCGCCGTACTCCCGCAGCGTCACGTGCTGCGGGAGCAAGGGCAGAATATCCGCGGTGATATCCACCCGGGGCGCCTGGCCGATGGTAATGGCCGCCAGGATTTTTTCTTTCACAGCCTTACTTGCCTTTGCCGAAAGTCTGGAACTGGTTCATGGTACCGTACAGTTCAATCAGGTGGTCGAATTCCTTCTGGTCGTAGAAAGACAGTTTGCCCTCGCCGTAATCTTTGGCCACTTCCACGGCAAAGCGGGCCGCAGTTTCCACATCCATGGCGTGGCTGGCACCGGTAGCGCAGCCTGCCACAGGCTGGGTGGTGGTAATCGCCACGCCCACCACCGGCGCGTTGGTGGCGGTCGCCGGCTGCAGGATGCTGTTCAGGTGGTGCAGGTCATTGCCATAGGGCGTGATGTCCTGCTGAGCGCAGGGGAAAATAGCCGGCAGCTGGCCGGTAACGCGGGTCATGACATCCATCAGGTCGTTGCTGACTTCCAGGATATAGCCTTCCTTGATGGTGTTGGAAATGGCAATGCCGTTGAGATTGATCACCCGGTTGCCCTTGGTGGTATCAATGGACAAAATGGCATCCATGCCCTCATCTACATCCATGCGGTTGCACAGCTCCATGTCGATAGGGGAATCCATGAAGGGCACAGGGAAATGCTCCTGGGTAGGCGCATCGGGGCAGATATGGGTGGACAGGATCACGTCGCCCTCCAGCACATCGCCGTTTTTATGCATCTGCGCCAACTTCAGTGCCGCAGCCATGGCTGCCAGAGCGCCATCACCGTCAGAGGTGAAACCCACCACTTCAGGGCGCGCGCCCAAGCCGCCCAAGCGGCCGATAATACCCAAAGTCGGCACCGTGCCGCCGGCGTGCTTTCCGTTGCGGCCATAGATCCACACTTTGATGCAGTCCGTAGACCCCTGGTCGCCGGTGACGGTCTGTACCTTCACTTCGTCCGCGCCTGCTTCCAGCAGCATTTTTTTCACGGTTTCACCGCTGGCCTGAGGCGTATCCAGCACTTCAAAAAGATCCAAAACTTGTTTGAGCAGCATGTTTGATTTCCTCCTGTTATGCTCCCCCATTTGGGGGCGGCAAATTCTAATAAACGTGTTCAGTTTATCCCAATCGCCTCGCTTCGTCAAGAGAGGCCTTGCAAAAAGTCCCCTCTTTCCGGATTCACAATACCATTGCCCCCGGCGGCCGGTGCTGTATTCTGCTCAGAAACAGGCGTGAAGCAGGCCCGGTCCCATGAAGGGATCGGGCCTGCTTCCGGTTTTCCTGCTGCAATCAATGAATCACGCCGCAAAAGCCGCAGCATTTCAGTCAAATGCTTCCAACCCCAGCTGCTGCCGAATGGTATCCCGCAGTGCCGTCATCTCCGTGTCGTTCCAAAAGAACTTCAGCTTCTGCTCTGCCACAGTATCACCTTCCGGCTCGCCTCCCAAAACAAAAACCGCAAAGGTATCGGCGATGTCTTCATGGAAATAGTTGGCTCCGTACCGGCTGACATAATGAGTGGGGTTCACCTCATAATCGCTGACAGCAGAATCGCCCAGATCCTTCCAAAACGTCTGATAAAATGCATAGCGGAACGATCCCTCCACAAAACTGGCCGGATCGTGGGTGCTATCTCCCTTCGTCAGATCCACCTGTGTTTCATCTTCCAGCAAAACATGGCCATATTCGTGGAGAATCGTATAGGTCAGCTTGCTCCAATCCCGGCGGGCGCCGTTTTCATCGTATACATCATAGTAATCAATGCTGATGCAGAAGCGGGAGTTATCCGTAACGCTATTTTCCTCCACGGGCGATGTATAAGCCAGAATATTACTGTATCCGTCGCTGAACAAATTGAACTGTGTAATTTTTTGACGGGCCTCCAACGGCAGGATCGTGCATAAATACTCCCACACAGCCCTGTCCTTTGGATCGGCAATCTGCACCTGCCCGCCTTTGACCTGGTAAGAACTCAGCACATTGGTGATACCCACAGAGTAGTTGCTCACAGTAACCAGCGCACCCTGTTCATCTGTAGAAAGGGTAATGTATTTGCTGTAAACCGGATCCGCCCAGCTGCTGCGTCCCTGCTCTTCCGAGGCAGGCGCGCCATACATCGCCTCAATGGCCGCACGTACCTGTGCCTGTGTATAACCAGTTTCCTCCGGCCGCAGTTCAATCCGTTCGAGAAATCCGTTGCGATACTGATAATAGGTATGGATGGGGGTCTCCTCATCGAACCACCGCATTGCATAACGATACGTATCATACACATCGGTCCAGCCTTCTCCCTTGACCTCATGTGTATCCACCCATTCGCCGGCCGCACCGATATACGCTTCAGTATCTGAGCGGGAACTTCCAAAGTAAATCACATTTTGCCGTGTCTGACGATAGGTATAATTCTGTCCCTGTTCCCGCGCCAGTGCCCGGTAGGACGGCGTATCTGCAGAAAGGATTTCCTTTACCGCAGCCCCCGCGCGCTCTGCCGTTCTGGCAATGGCATAGGGGTTGAGCTGTTCCGCCGTATCTGCGGCAGAGTGATAAAGGTATCCCCGGCCATTTTGCATCAGCAGCACCGAGGGCACGCCGGCCAACTGCAAAGAAGCGTGGTCGCTGGCTGTTTCCCTCCCGCGGCGCAGCGCAGAATCCTGCTGCTGCAGTAAGTCGCTGACCCAATTGGCCTCTCCATCCATTGTGCACACCAGCGCGTCCTCCGTTCCGAGACCGCCCAGCATATCAAACTGAATATTCCCCACCATCCGCTCTTTTTCTGCCTGTGTGAGAGAGGACGTATAGAAGCGGGAGCCGCATTTCCCGTTTTCCTCATCGGTAAAACTAATAAAGCGCACTTCCGTATCCGTGGGAATATCCTGCAGCAACTCCGCTACATACAACAGAGCCGCTACGCCCGATGCATTGTCGTTCGCACCATAGGCCGTAGGCACACTGTCATGGTGGGCAGAGAGCACCAGAATGTCCGCATTGGGTAACGGCGCAGCTTTCACGGCCACCACATTGGTTCCCTTTCTGCCCTGTCCATCTTCATAAGACTGCAGGGTAACCTCATAACCCATTTCGGTAAAGCGTTTTTTCAAATATTGAACTGCCCCGTTCTCCCCC
>QFCE01000750.1_pt1 | contig 26501 bp, 16 predicted proteins | sample 5346091 | NCBI WGS metagenome assembly QFCE01 (sample SAMN09062252, study PRJNA434731) | Human gut metagenome, whole genome shotgun sequencing project. | isolation source: stool timepoint A chromium assembly | host: Homo sapiens | collected 2015 | reverse complement strand
GATCTGAAGAAATATCCGAACCGGATGATCCTTGGAAGCGAGACCTTCTGCGCGTTATCAAAAGGGAAAACGGGAAACGGCTTTTGCCGTTTCCCTTCCTCATGATGCCATGCTCCTGGACGAGAAAAAAGAGGGAAGCCCAAGCGGCGTAAACAACGGCTGGATCGATGCCAAAGATTATATCTATGAAAAAACGTTTGCTGTGCCGAAGGAGTGGAAGGGACAGGAAGCGGTATTTTATTTTGAGGGAGTTTATCACAAAGCCACCGTATGGGTGAACGGCCGGAAAGCGGCTTTTCACGATTACGGATACACAGGATTTTTTGTGAATGTGACAGAATATCTGGAGTACGGCTGTGACAATGTTCTGAAGGTGGAGGCGATCAACAGCGATCAGCCAAACAGCCGCTGGTATTCCGGAACCGGGATTTACCGGCCGGTTTGGCTTTACCTGCTGCCGGAAAATCACATTTGCCTGCAGGGCATTCGCGTTACTACCCTGGATTACAAAAATCCCCGTATTAAGATAGAAGTAAAAACTACAGCGCCCGGCCCGGTAAAAGCAGAGATTCTGGAATATGACAGCAGGACCGGAAGAAACGGGGCGGTGCTGGCTGAGACGGAAGGAGAAAGCGGCGGACGTTTTGAAAGGACACTGGAGCTGGAAGAGGCAAAGCTCTGGGATACGGAGCATCCGAATCTTTATACCTGCCGGATAACCTTCGGGGAGGATGTGCAGGAGGAACGTTTTGGAATCCGAAAGGTTTCTCTTGACCGGGAAAAAGGCTTTCTGCTCAACGGAAGGCGGGTGATCCTGCGGGGAGCCTGCATTCACCATGACAATGGCCTTTTGGGAGCCTGCGCCTACGATTTTGCGGAGTACCGCAAGGTGCGCCTTCTGAAAGAAAATGGCTACAATGCAATCCGTTCCTCTCACAATCCCTGCTCAGAGGCTATGTTGAGAGCCTGCGATGAGCTTGGCGTCCTCATGGCGGATGAATATGTGGACGAGTGGTACATCCACAAGACCAAGCATGATTATGCAGACCAGGTGGAGAAGAATTTCCGCGAGGACTTAAAGGCCATTGTGGACAGAGACTACAACCATCCAAGCGTGATCATGTACTCCACAGGAAACGAGGTGGCAGAGACCGGGCAGAAGAGGGGAATCCAGCTGTGCGGTGAGATGACAAAATGGCTGCACCAGATCGACGGTACCCGTCCGGTCACCTGCGGAATCAATATCTTTTTTAATTTCCTGAGTTCCATGGGATTCGGCGTGTACAGCGACAAAAAAGCAGACCAGGCGATCAAGGACGCGAAAAAGAAAAAGGCAGTGGGAAGCGAATTTTTCAATATCCTGGCAGGGATCCTGGGTGCGGAATTCATGAAATTCGGAGCCACTTTGTACCCCTGCGACCTAAAAACAAAAAATGCCTTTGCGAAGTTGGATGTGGCAGGTTATAATTATGGCATTAAGCGGTATCTTCATGATCTGAAGAAATATCCGAACCGGATGATCCTTGGAAGCGAGACCTTCTGCGCGGACGCCTACCAATTCTGGGAAATTGCAAAGAAGAATCCAAGGATCATCGGCGATTTCGTGTGGGCTGGCATGGATTATCTGGGGGAGGTCGGCATCGGAAGCTGGGAATACAAGGCTTATGCTTCCAACTTCAATAATGGACCTGGCTGGGTGGCAGCCGGCTCCGGAAGGCTGGATCTGACAGGCAAGCCCCTGGCGGAGATGACCTATACCAAGGTAGCCTTTGAACAGGAGAAGATCGGTATCGGCGTTGTTCCGGTACCTTATGCGAAACAGAAACATTCTCCGTCTGCATGGAAAATGTCCAATGCCATAGAAAGCTGGTCCTGGCATGGCTGCAGCGGCAGAAAGACCAAGGTGGAGGTCTATGCCAGAGCGCACCACGTATCCCTGTTTGTAAACGGGACCTGCGTCGGCACAAAGCGGCCGAAAAATGACTGTATGGTATCTTTTTGGACAGCCTATGAGGATGGAGCGGTAAAAGCGGTGGCTTATGATGAGCAGAACCGGGTTCTGGCGGAAAAGGAACTAAAAACAGCCGGAAGCAAAACAATACTTACCGTAAAACCGGAGCAGGAATGTGTGTGCCGGGAAACCGACCTGTGCTATGTGCGTCTGCAGTATACAGATGAGGCGGGAACTGTGAAGCCGCTGAAAAGAGGAGACATCCGCATCCGGGTGGAGGGCGGAAGACTCCTGGGCTTCGGAAGCGCATGTCCGTTCTATGAAAAAAGCTATCTGTCCGATACAGCCGACACCTATTACGGCGAAGCCATGGCGATCATCAAGCCTCTTGATGCCGGAGAGATCCGTATTTTTGCAGAAAGCAGGCATGGCAAGGGAAGCGCGGTAATTCAGGTAAAGGATAAAGATAAATAAAGAAAAACAGTCACAGGAGAAATTATGATAAAAGTTGCAGTTGTGGATGATGAAGAAAAAGAGCGCAGTACGCTCAGAGATTTTTTCGGCAGACTTCAAAGGGAATACCATGAAGAAATTCAGGTGCAGGAGTTTCCGGACGGAGAAAGTCTCCTGAAGCAGTATGATTTTTCCTGTGACCTGGTCTGTCTGGACATTGAGCTTGGGGGAAGAAACGGGATAGACACGGCGAGAGAGATCCGAAAAATGGATGAGAATGTCATCCTGCTGTTTATCACCAATATGGCGCAGCTGGCGATCAAAGGCTATGAGGTGCGGGCGGTGGATTTCATCGTAAAGCCCATAAGCTACTGTCCTTTCTCCATAAAAATGCGAAGCGTCATCAATCTCATCCGCAGCAGAAAAACCAGAAATATCGTTCTGAACATGCCGGGCGGCATTCAGAAGATTTCCACAGAGCAGCTGTATTACACAGAGGTCAACGGTCATTATCTGTATTATCACACGGCCAGCGGGGTTTATAAGCAGAAGGCTTCCCTGAAAGAGCTGGAGGATAAGCTTCAGGGGCTTTCTTTCAAGAGGTGCAACAACTGCTACCTGGTGAATCTGAAGTACGTGGACAGCGTGAATAAGGATGATCTTCAGATCGCAGGAGAGTGGCTGAAGATCAGCCGTTCCCGGAAACGGGAATTCCTGCAGGCGCTGGCGAACTATATGGGAGGGGTGGCGACATGATGGAACAGTGGGAGAAAATATCCTACAGCGTGCAGCTCATTGCCGCATGCGGGCTGTTTATGATCCCCTGCAGAAAACGGGAGCGTTTTGTCCCCCGCGCGGCATTTGGGGCATTCCTGTTTGCGGCAGTCTCGTATCTGGCAAACAGCGTTTTTGACCTGCAGAGATTTTCCGGCTGGAACCTGGTCTACTGGGCGGCATTTCTTGCAGCCTGTCTGTTGCTTGTCAGATTTTGCCTTGATATGACCTGGCTGCAGGGGATATACTGTGCGGTTTTTGCCTGCGCCATGCAGCATGTGGCCTTTGATGTGAATGAGATCTACAATCTGCTGGGAGGGGAACACATCCTGGTGCAGCTTCTGATCTATGCCGGGATCTATGGACTGTTTTATCATCTCTTTGCGAAAAAGATACCGCAGCAGGGAGAAATCCAGCTTTCCATGGAATCCATGTTCCCCATGGTGACCATTTTTCTGATTGTCTGGATTCTGAGTGTTTTGGAAACCTCCGGCCTTGCAAGCTTTCAGGCACCTGTGGGAAGCCGGATCTTTTACCGCATCATCGACGGGCTGTGCTGCTTTTATGTCCTGTGGGTGCAGGTGAACCAAAAAGAAAAAGCCTTTCTGAAAGCAGAGCTTGATGGCATCAACAATGCATGGAATCTCCAGAAAGAACAGTATGTTATCAAGCAGGAGCTCATTGACAATATCAACCGAAAATGTCACGATCTGAAGCATCAGCTGCGGGCGCTCCGCCAGATGACGGACGAGGAGCAGAAAGAGGCCTGCATCCGGGAGCTGGAGCATGACGTCATGCTTTATGATACAGCGGTGGATACAGGAAACAAGGCCCTGGACGTGATTCTTATGGACAGGGGGCTGTTCTGCAAAAACAACAACATCCAGTGGACCTGCATGGCAGATGGTTCAAAGCTTGGATTTATGCGGCTGGAAGATATCTATGCAGTTTTCGGAAATGCCCTGGACAACGCCATAACCGCGGTGATGAAGGTGAAGGATCCGCAGAAGCGCGTCGTCACTCTGAAAATGATCACGCAGAACCACATTCTGGTGATACAGATCGAAAATTATTTTGAGGCAGCTCTGCATTTTGAACAGGGTCTGCCGCTGACTACAAAGCATAATCCTCAGGATCATGGATTTGGCATGAAGAGTATTCGCTATGTGGCGGAAAAATACGGCGGAACCATAGCCGTAAATGCGGCGCATCATATTTTTACGCTGCAGATCCTGATTCCGCTGAAAGAAGACGGCGAATGAGCAAAAGAAAACAGCGCTGCTTTAAAACTGTTTTGTCAGTCTTAAAGTGGCGCTGTTTCTGTGGATCATCTCAGGGGTGCGTTTGTATTTTCATCCCCCGCGTTGTCTCTTTGACGTCCGGAGATCACATTCCGGAGTTCTGAGAACCGGAAGCCATCTGCTGTTCCTGTCTCTCGATCATCTTTTTTACCATATAACCGCCAACAGAACCATTCTGTTTGGAGGTCAGGTTTCCATTGTAGCCGTCGGTAAGCGGAACACCAAGTTCGTTGGCTACCTCGAATTTGAAACGGTCTAATGCACCTTTTGCTTCCGGTACAACGGCTCTGTTAGAAGAACTATTGTTTGACATGATCATTTTCCTCCTTGGTTGTTTGTTTTGATGTTACAATGCTAGTATGCTGCAAATTCAAAATAATACACTAGAAGATCCTGCCTGATGTGGTAAAAAATGAAAGAAAAAATATTGACAAATAAATTGGAGAAGAGTAGACTGTACCCATAGTAGACAAAGGCGTCTTCTGCGTATATTTGCGCGGAGGCGCCTTTTTTGCGTTAAATGATTATCTGCGGAGGTGTTTGTTTATGTGTTCGATCATGGGATATTGCGGAGAAAAAATTCCTCTGGAAAGGTTTCGGGAATATTTTGACAGAACTATTTCCAGAGGACCGGATGCTACCCGTTTAGTTGAAACAGAAAATGGAATTCTGGGCTTTCACAGGCTGGCTATCATGGGACTTACCCCGGAAGGAATGCAGCCTTTTTCGTTGAACGGCAATTATCTGGTGTGTAACGGAGAAATTTACGGTTTTGAAAAGATCCGGGAACGGTTATTGGAAAAATATCATTTTGCAAGTGATTCCGACTGCGAAATCCTGCTTCCGCTTTATGAAGAGCACGGAACAGATATGTTCTCCATGCTGGACGCAGAGTTTGCCTGCATTCTTTACGACGGAAAAACCAAGGAGTATATTGCAGCCAGAGATCCGATCGGAATTCGCCCATTATATTATGGGTATAATGAGAAGGGCGCGATTGTTTTTGCAAGTGAAGCAAAAAATCTGGTCGGTCTGTGTCAGAGCATCATGCCGTTTCCGCCGGGATGTTATTATAAAAAAGGAGAGTTTGTCCGTTACTGCGATATTACAGAGGTGAAAAAGTATTGCAAAGATGATCTGGAAACGGTGTGCAAGGCCATACATGAGAAGCTTGTATGCGGCATTCAGAAACGCCTGGTGGCAGATGCGAAAGTTGGGTTTCTCCTTTCCGGAGGTTTGGATTCCTCTCTTGTCTGCGCGATTGCAGCCAGAAACAGCAAAAATCCCATCCGTACCTTTGCAATCGGTATGGAGAAAGATGCGATAGACCTGAAATATGCCAGAGAGGTGGCTGATTATATCGGAAGTGAGCATACAGAGGTTATGATTACAACAGAGGATGTACTGTCGTCTCTGAATGAGGTGATTCATCTTCTGGGAACCTATGATATCACAACAATCCGTGCAAGCATTGGCATGTATCTTGTATGCAAAGCCATACATGAGAAGACAGATATCCGGGTGCTTCTGACCGGAGAAATATCGGACGAGCTTTTTGGGTATAAATATACAGATTTTGCGCCAACAGCAGAAGATTTTCAGGAAGAGTCGCGTAAAAGAATTCGGGAACTTCACATGTATGATGTGCTCCGGGCAGACCGCTGTATTTCCGTCAATTCTCTGGAAGCGAGAGTGCCTTTTGGAGACCTGGATTTTGTAAGATACGTCATGGCTATTGATCCGGAGAAGAAACGGAATGTCTATGGAAAAGGAAAGTATCTGCTGCGCCATGCCTTTGAGGATGGCGGGTATCTCCCCGATGAAATTTTATGGCGGGAGAAGGCTGCTTTTTCTGACGCGGTGGGACACTCCACGGCGGATCATCTGAAAGCACAGGCGGAAAGCTGTTATTCAGAGGAAGAGTATGAGAGCAGACGCCGGAAATATACACATGCACAGCCCTTTACGAAAGAATCCCTTCTTTATCGGGAAATTTTCGAGCAGTACTATCCTGGACAAAGCGAAATGGTGTCAGACTTCTGGATGCCAAACAGAGAATGGGAAGGCTGCAATGTCAATGATCCGTCTGCACGAGTACTTTCCAACTATGGTGACAGCGGAAAATGATACTTGTTTGCAGTTACACATGTGCAGACAATTTTGAAAATAATTTAAGCTGCCGGAACAGAGATCATAGGATTGCTGTTCCGGCAGCTTGTTTGTTTTTACAGTGTTCCGTCAGGAAGCTTTTGTGAAACAGGTACGGGATAATGCCCGTCAAAACAGGCGCTGCAGATAGGGAGCCCATTTGTAAGAACCGGCAGATCCTCTGTTCTCAGATATTCAAGGGAATCCGCGCCGATAATACGCCGGATTTCCTCCGTGGAGCGGGAGGCTGCCAGCAGAAGCCGACTGGAAGGGACATCTGTACCATAATAACATGGATATAAGAAAGGTGGTGAGCTGATCCGTACATGTACCTTTTTTGCACCGGCCTGTTTCAGCATACGGATCAGGTTCGCTATGGTGGTGCCTCGTACAATGGAATCATCTACCAGAATGATATTTTTATTTTTTACCGCATTCGGAAGGACGCTCAGTTTCAGGCGAACACTGAGTTCTCTTTCTTTCTGGGTTGGCTTGATAAAGGTACGTCCCACGTAATTGTTTTTGTGAAACACAAGTCCGAAAGGGATTCCGGATTCCTTTGCATATCCCTGGGCGGCTGCAATGCCTGATTCCGGCACTCCGGTAACGAGATCTGCTTCGACCGGATAAGCTTTTGCCAGTGCGGCTCCGGCGCGCAGGCGGGAGTCGTAAATGGAAATTCCGTCAATGGTACTGTCCAGGCGGGCAAAATAAATATATTCAAAAACACAGTGTGCCGGTATCTCTGTGCAGAGCGTTTTATCGGAGGAAACACCGTCCTTTGAAATAGTGATAATTTCTCCGGGCAGGATATCTCTTACAAAATGAGCGCCGAGAGCAGAAAGCGCGCAGCTTTCTGATGACAAAATCCAGGAATCTTTGCGTTTCCCCAGGCAAAGAGGCTTAAGTCCAAGAGGATCCCGGACGCCGATCAGCTTGCGGGAGCTGGCAATGACCAGCGCATAGGCGCCTTGCAGCTTTCCGGCTGTGCGAAGGATGGCTTCCTCCACTGAGGAAGTAGTTATCCTTTCTCTGGCAATATGGCAGGCAATGACTTCGGAATCTGTGGTTGTCTGAAAAATGGCGCCTGTTTGGGCAAGCTCCTTTCGTAGAAGCTCTGTGTTTGTAAGATTTCCGTTATGCGCCAGTGCCAGAGTGCCTTTGACGTAATTCATGGCCAACGGCTGGGCGTTTGTCAATGTGGGTTCCCCGGTGGTGGAGTAGCGGACATGACCGATTCCAAGGTTCCCCTTTAACTGTTTTAACTCGGTTTCCTGAAAGACTTCATTTACAAGTCCCATGCCGCGGTGGAGGTTCATGTTTCCTTTGGGACCGCAGGTATCAAAAACGGCAATCCCACAGGATTCCTGTCCGCGATGCTGCAGACAGGAGAGTCCGTAGCTGATAGATTCGGCAACATCCCTGCCGCGGGTATGATACATGCCAAATACGCCGCAGGCTTCGTGGATCCGGCTTTCAGAGAATGGTCCGGAGGGTTTTCTGTGATACATACTTACCTCCGTCAAAGTGAAAATAAAAGCTGCCCGTAGGTAGGATAGGGAAGAAGCGTCTCCGGAATCAGGATTTCCGTTTCATCTGCAATGGCGCGAAGCTCATCCATTTTTGCCAGAAGCCTGTCATGACAGAAAACAGCTGCTTTGTGCATGTCATCAAATGCAGAAACCTTGTCCAACAGCGCAGAAAGCGTCTCTGCGCCGGAAGAAAGCTTTTGATACGTATCGGTGAGCTGAGATACCAGTTGCTCTTCGGCAGAAGTGCAAAGATCGGGCAAAAGAGATTTTTTTGCGGCGGTTTCATCAGCCAGCTTACCGGCGTAGGTATTTACAGAAGGCAGAAAATCTCTGACCAGCATTTCTTTCATGGTGCGTGCTTCTATGCAAATGGTTTTTACATAATTTTCCAGAAGAATTTCATATCTGGACAGGATTTCTTCTTTTGTAAAAATATGATGCCTGGTAAAGAGAGAAACACTTTTATCTGTTACAAAGGAAGGAAGACATTCCGGTGTGGAGGCCAGGTTATAAAGTCCACGTTTTTCTGCCTCTGCAATCCAGTCCTCTGAATAGCCGTTTCCGTTGAAAATAATTCTCTTGTGTCTGCGGATGGCGCGTTTCAGAAGTTTATGTACCGCAGATTCCATATCCTCGGGCTTTGTTCCTTCAAGCTCTGTATAAAACTGGGAAAGCGCCTCTGCAACGGCTGTATTCAGTACGATGTTCGGTGTGGAGACAGAAGCGGAGGAACCAAGCATACGGAACTCGAATTTGTTTCCCGTAAACGCAAAGGGGGAAGTACGGTTGCGGTCGGTGTTGTCTTTTAAAAAATGAGGAAGCACATGGGCTCCGGTTTCCAACTGTACCTTTTCCGACTTTCCGAAATAGGCGTCGCTCTCAATAGATTCCAGAACTGCGCTAAGTTCGTCTCCGAGAAAAACGGAGACAATGGCAGGAGGAGCCTCGTTTCCGCCGAGACGGTGATCATTCCCGGCACTTGCAGCGGAAACACGCATTAAATCTCCATAGTCGTCCACGGCTTTAATGACAGCCATCAGAAAGATCAGAAACTGGGTGTTCTGTGCAGGCGTACGTCCCGGATTCAGAAGATTTACACCGTCGTCGGTGGTAAGAGACCAGTTGTTGTGCTTGCCGCTTCCGTTGATTCCCTCGAAAGGCTTTTCGTGGAGAAGACATACAAGATGATGCTTTTCTGCCGTTTTCTTCATGATTTCCATGGTGAGCTGGTTATGGTCTACTGCGATATTGGCGGTATCAAAGACCGGAGCCAGCTCGTGCTGCGCAGGCGCTACTTCGTTGTGCTTGGTTTTGGCAGGAATGCCAAGCTTCCACAGCTCCATGTCCAGATCATGCATAAAGGCAGAGACACGCGGCTTCAGTGTTCCGAAATAGTGATCCTCCATTTCCTGGCCTTTGGGCGCAGGGGCTCCCAACAGTGTTCTTCCGCAGTAAATCAGATCTTTTCGCCGGTCGTACAGAGCCTTATCCACCAGAAAGTATTCCTGTTCAGGTCCGATGGTCGTGGAAACTCTCGTGACAGTTGTGTTCCCAAGAAGATGAAGCATTTTTACGGCTTCCCGGTTCAAAGTTTCCATAGAGCGGAGAAGAGGAGTTTTTTTGTCCAGTGCCTCTCCGCTGTAAGAACAGAATGCAGTAGGAATGTAAAGCGTCTTGTCTTTGATAAAGGCAGGAGAGGTGGGATCCCAGGCAGTGTAGCCTCTGGCCTCAAAGGTAGCTCTTAAACCGCCGGAAGGAAAGCTTGATGCGTCCGGTTCTCCTTTTACCAGCTCTTTACCGGAAAAATCCATAATGACTTCACCGTCCCCGGAGGGAGAAATGAAGCTGTCATGTTTTTCAGCGGTGAAGCCGGTCATGGGCTGAAACCAGTGTGTGTAGTGGGTGGCGCCGTTTTCTACCGCCCATTCCTTCATGGCTACCGCTGCGGAGTTTGCCACATCAAGCTCCAGATGTGTACCATTCTCAATGGTTTTTCGAAGGGCCTTGTACATATCCTTTGGAAGCTTGTCCCGCATAACACGGTCGTTAAACGTCATGCTGCCGTATAATTCCGGAATATCTTTTTTCATCTTTCTTCTCCTTTCAAAATAGAAATAAAAAAATAAAGGCGCCTCGGATACGGAATCCAAAGCGCCTTTGCTTTATGAAATGTAGTATACACAGAAATCTCTCTTTGTCAATCCTGTTTTGAAAATTTTTTTTGAGGATTTTTTTGAAAAAGTATTTGACAAACAAGAGGGAAAGTACCATAATAATACCCAATAAAAATCTGACAAAGGAGTCAGGAACCTTGGGGTTCCCGGCTCTTTTTTTTGTGGAGGAAAGAATATGAAGGCATTTTTAATCCTGGAGGACGGAACTGTATTTACAGGAACCAGCATCGGCTCCCGTGAAGAAATTATCAGTGAAATCGTATTTAATACTTCCATGACCGGTTATCTGGAGGTTCTGACAGATCCCTCTTATGCAGGTCAGTCGGTCGTTCTGACATATCCGCTTATCGGAAATTATGGTGTGACACCGGATATGGAATCCAAAAGAGCCTGGGCAAAGGGATGCATTGTTCATGAGCTTTCGCGGTTTTCAAGTAATTTCCGGTGCCAGGAAGATATGGAGAGCTTTCTTGAAAGAGAAAAGGTTACAGGGATCGCGGGAATCGACACACGCTCGCTGACGAAGCTTTTGCGGGAAAAGGGCACGATGAATGGAATGATCACCACGAAAGAACCACAGGATCTGCAAAAGCTGCTGCCAAAAATCCGCGCCTGCAAAATTGAAAACGCTGTTTTGCTGACGACCTGCAAAGAACCCTATATATTGGAATCATTTCCGGATATACCCGAAAAAGAGCATTTGAGAACAGCGCTTCTCGATCTCGGAGCGAAGGAAAATATTGCCCGCTGTCTGCAGAAACGGGGCTGTCAGGTAACTGTTTTTCCGGCAAATACACCGGCGGAGAAGATTTTGGAAAACAGGCCGGATGGAATCATGATTTCCAATGGACCGGGAGACCCTGCAGAATGTACGGAGATCATAAAAGAAATCAAGGAATTGGCTGAAAGTGGGATCCCCATATTTGCAATCTGTCTGGGACACCAGCTTATGGCGCTTGCCAACGGGGCGCGTACCTACAAATTGAAATATGGACACAGGGGAGGAAACCATCCGGTGAAAAATTTAAAAGACGGACGTGTCTACATTTCTTCTCAGAATCATGGCTATGCCGTTGACTTTTCTTCCGTGGATCCCCTTGTGGCAAAGGAGACTTTTGTGAATGTGAATGACGGAACCAATGAGGGATTGAAATATAAAAATAAAAAAATTTGGACAGTACAGTTTCATCCCGAGGCCAATCCAGGGCCGAAGGATCTAAGTTTTCTATTTGATGATTTTATAAACCATATGAAAGGGGTAAAAGCATGCCAAGGGACAGAAAAATAAAAAAAGTACTGGTGATCGGATCCGGCCCGATTGTCATTGGACAGGCGGCAGAGTTTGATTACGCAGGAACCCAGGCCTGCCGTTCTCTGCGTGAGGAAGGCGTCGAGGTTGTGCTGCTTAATTCCAATCCCGCAACCATTATGACAGATAAAGATATGGCAGATCACGTATATATTGAGCCGCTCACCATAGAAGTGGTGGAACAGCTTATTGAAAAAGAACATCCGGACAGTGTACTTCCCACACTGGGAGGGCAGGCGGCGCTGAACCTTGCCATGGAGCTGGAAGAGAGTGGATTTTTAAAACAACATAATGTCCGACTGATCGGAACAACGGCATCTACGATCAAAAAGGCCGAGGATCGTCTGGAATTCAAGAATACCATGGCAAAAATCGGTGAGCCCTGTGCGGCTTCTCTGGTAGTGGAATCTGTGGAGGCAGGCGTTCGTTTTGCGGAAGAAATCGGATATCCGGTAGTTTTGCGCCCTGCATATACTCTTGGCGGAAGCGGCGGAGGAATTGCAGGAAGCCGGGAGGAGCTGACGGAAATTCTGGAAAATGGTCTTCGGCTTTCCAGGGTAGGGCAGGTATTGGTGGAACGGTGTATTGCCGGATGGAAAGAAATCGAATATGAGGTGATGCGGGACGGACAGGGAAACTGCATTACGGTCTGCAATATGGAAAATATGGACCCGGTGGGTGTACACACCGGTGACAGTATTGTGGTAGCGCCTTCACAGACCTTGAGCGATAAAGAGTATCAGACATTGCGTTCGTCTGCACTCCGTATTATCAGCGAGCTTGAAATTACCGGCGGCTGCAATGTACAGTACGCACTGGATCCGGAAAGTTTTGAATATTGCGTCATTGAGGTGAATCCCCGGGTAAGCCGTTCCTCGGCTCTGGCATCCAAGGCGACAGGGTATCCGATTGCAAAAGTAGCCGCCAAAATTGCGCTTGGCTATACCCTGGATGAAATCAAGAATGCAGTGACGGAAAAAACCTTTGCAAGTTTTGAGCCGGTTTTGGATTATTGTGTGGTCAAGATCCCGAGACTCCCTTTTGACAAATTTTTAAGCGCAAAGCATACGCTTACAACACAAATGAAAGCAACCGGTGAGGTGATGAGTATTTGTGACAATTTTGAGGGCGCCCTTATGAAAGCTCTTCGTTCGTTGGAACAGCATGCAGACAGTCTGCGCGCCTATGACTATTCGGAGCTGACAGATGACGCGCTCACAGAAGCGCTTGAAAAGGTAGACGACCGCAGGATTTTTAAAATTGCCGAGGCGGTTCGCAGGGGAATTTCCTATAAAGAGATTCACGATATTACAAAAATCGACCTGTGGTTTATTGATAAGATCGGTCGCATTACGGAGATGGAAAAAGAACTGGAAGACCTGCCTCTTACGAAAGAGCGGCTTTGCGAGGCGAAGAGAATGGAATTTCCGGACAGTCTGATAGCGTCTCTTGGCAAAATGAATACGGAAGAAGTCAAAGCTTTGAGGGAGAAATTCGGGATCCATGCCGCGTACAGGATGGTGGATACCTGCGCGGCTGAATTTTCCGCCAGAACACCGTATTATTATTCTGTCTATGACGGGGAAAATGAATCCCGGGTGAGCCGCGGGCGTAAAAAGGTGCTGGTGCTTGGATCCGGCCCCATTCGAATCGGTCAGGGCATTGAATTTGATTTTTGTTCTGTGCACTGTACCTGGGCGTTTTCAAGAGAAGGATTTGAGACGATCATTGTCAATAATAATCCTGAGACAGTGAGCACAGATTTTGACGTTGCGGACAAGCTGTATTTCGAGCCCTTGACTGCGGAGGATGTGGAAAATATCGTGCGTCTTGAGAAGCCGGATGGGGCGGTGGTGCAGTTTGGAGGCCAGACGGCGATCAGTCTCACCGAGAGCCTGATAAAGATGGGCATACCTATATTGGGAACCTCCGCAGAAGATGTGGATGCCGCAGAGGATCGGAAACTTTTTGATGAGATTCTGGAACAGTGCAAGATTCCGCGGCCCAGAGGAGAAACCGTATTTACAGTCGGGGAGGCAAAAGAGGCGGCGAACCGGCTTGGTTATCCCGTATTGATCCGTCCTTCTTATGTATTGGGCGGGCAGGGAATGCAGATTGCCGTTAATGATAAGGATATCGACGAGTTTATGGGAATTGTGAACCAAATTGCCCAGAAGCATCCTGTCCTGGTAGATAAATATCTGAAAGGAAAAGAACTTGAGGTAGATGCTGTCTGTGACGGGGAGGATATTGTGATCCCGGGTATCATGGAACATATTGAACGCGCTGGAATCCATTCCGGAGACAGTGTTTCCGTTTATCCGGCAAAAAATATTTCCGATACAGCGAGAAAGAGAATTGTGCTCTATACAGAACGGCTTGCGTGGGCGCTTCATGTTGTTGGCTTGATCAATATTCAGTTCATTGTCTGTGGAGAAGAAGTTTATGTTATAGAGGTAAACCCAAGAGCCAGCCGTACCGTACCCTACATCAGTAAAGTGACAGGTATCCCTGTGGTATCTCTGGCGACCGGAGTGATCGCGGGGAAAAAGCTCAGGCAGCTTGGCTGCAGACCTGGCCTTCAGCCGGAATCAGAGTATTACGCCGTAAAAATGCCGGTGTTTTCTTTTGAAAAAATCCGAGGGGTAGATATCCGTCTGGGGCCGGAAATGAAATCTACGGGAGAGTGTCTGGGAATTGCCAAAACCTTCGATGAAGCACTGTATAAGGCATTTCTTGGGGCAGGGGTACATCTTCCGAAATACTACAAGATGATCCTTTCTGTTCGAGAGGAAGATAAAGAGGAGGCAGTGGAAATAGGCAGGCGTTTTGCGGCGATCGGCTATCACATTTATGCCACAAAGGGAACCTTTCGGGCACTTCACGAGGCAGGGATAAATGCAGAACCGGTGGCGAAGCTTGAGGAGGGATCCCCGAATCTTCTGGATCTGATCCTGGAGCATCAGATCGATCTGGTGATCGATACGCCTCATGCGGGGGCGCAGCATGCGCGGGACGGATTTCTTATCCGCCGAAATGCGGTTGAAACCGGAGTGCATGTGTTTACTGCCATTGATACTGCGAAAGCTCTGATCACCAGTCTGGAGCATGCGGATAAGAAGCATCTGACCCTGGTAGATATTGCAGATGAGAGATTTGGGAGGATACCGGTATGACGGTAAAATATGTATTTGTGACAGGAGGCGTGGTTTCCGGCCTTGGAAAAGGAATTACAGCAGCGTCTCTGGGGCGGCTTTTAAAATCAAGAGGTTATCAGATAACCATGCAGAAATTTGATCCTTATATCAATGTGGATCCGGGAACTATGAATCCTATCCAGCACGGAGAGGTTTTTGTGACAGAAGACGGGGCGGAAACAGACCTGGATCTGGGGCATTATGAACGGTTTATTGATGAATGCCTGGACAGAAATTCCAATGTAACTACAGGAAAGATCTACTGGAGTGTACTTCATAAGGAGCGAAAAGGTGATTACGGTGGAGGAACGGTGCAGGTGATCCCTCATATTACCAACGAGATCAAAAGCCGCTTTTATCAGGGAACACCGGAAGAGGATATGCGAATTGCGATCATTGAGGTGGGAGGAACCGTCGGTGATATAGAAAGCCAGCCTTTTTTGGAAGCTATCCGACAGTTTCAGCATGAGGTAGGGCACGAAAACGCAATACTTGTCCATGTAACCCTGATTCCTTATCTGAAAGCGTCCGGAGAACTGAAAAGCAAGCCTACGCAGCAAAGCGTCAAGGAGCTGCAGGCCATGGGGTTGTGGCCGGACGTGCTTGTCTGCAGAAGCGAATACCCAATTTCGGCCGATATGAAAGAAAAAATCGCTTTGTTCTGTAATGTGCCTAAGAACCGTGTACTTCAGAATCTGGATGTTCAGTATTTATATGAAGCGCCTCTCGCCATGGAAGAGGAACAGCTGGCGCAGGTAGTGTGTGAAGCGTTGGCGATTCCCTGTCCCGAACCGGATCTCAAAGAATGGAAGGAACTGGTATATCATCTTTGCAATCCTGCAGAGGTGGTAAAAATCGGTATTGTTGGAAAATATATTAAGCTTCACGATGCGTATTTAAGCGTAGCGGAGGCTTTGAAGCATGGCGGCATTGCAATGGGCGCCAGTGTAGACTTCTGCTGGATAGATGCGGAGGAGCTGGAACATAAGCCCGCAGACGAGCTGCTGAACGCGGTGGATGGGATCGTGGTTCCCGGAGGCTTTGGCAGTCGCGGAACGGAAGGAAAGATTAAGGCGGTTCAATATGCAAGAGAAAACAAAATTCCGTTTCTGGGTATTTGTCTGGGAATGCAGATGGCGATTGTAGAGTTTTCCCGTCATGTCCTTGGCCTTGAAGATGCCGACAGTGCAGAACTGAATCCGGATACTGGACATCCGGTGATCGCTCTTATGCCGGAGCAAAACGGGATAAGCGACCGGGGAGGGACGCTTCGTCTGGGAGCGTATCCCTGCAAAATTCAGAAAGGAACTCTTGCGTGGGAATTATATGGAAGTACAGAGATCAGTGAACGGCATCGCCACAGATATGAAGTAAACAATATCTACCGCGAAGAGCTTATCCGTCACGGAATGTGTTTGAGCGGTCTTTCTCCGGATGGAAGAATTGTGGAGATGGTGGAGCTTCCCGGACATCCGTACTTTATAGGAACACAGGGACATCCGGAATTGAAATCAAGACCAAACCGTGCACATCCGCTGTTCAGGGGACTGGTCAAAGCGGCCATAGATTACAGAAATGAGAGGAGAACTCCCAATGATGAAAAGGTACAGTGAAAGTAACAGTCAGCGATTATACAGGGATATATTTGCACATGATAACTGCGGCATAGGCGCCGTTATCAGCAGCAAGGGAATAAAAAGCCACAAAACCGTGGAAAATGCCCTGAAAATAGTAGAAAATCTGGAACACAGGGCGGGAAAAGATGCCTCCGGAAAAACCGGAGACGGCGTGGGGATTCTGCTCCAGATTTCCCATCGGTTTTTCCGGAAAACCTGTGAAGAGCTCGGCTTTGAATTAGGTGAGGAACGAACCTATGGAATTGCTCAGATTTTCTTTCCGCAGGATGAGCTTTTGAGAAGTCAGGCAAAAAAAATGTTTGAGATCATTGTAAAAAAAGAAGGGATGGAGCTTTTGGGCTATCGGAAGGTGCCGGTGCATCAGGAGGTTCTGGGGCAGAGAGCAAGAGAATGTATGCCGTATATTGCGCAGGCATTTATTGCCAAGCCGGCCCGAGCGGAAATCGGTCTGCCTTTTGAGAGAAAACTCTATATTGCGCGGCGTGAGTTTGAACAAAGCAATGACAATACCTATGTGGTATCCATGTCCAGCAGAACCATTGTTTACAAGGGAATGTTTCTGGTTGGACAGCTGCGCACTTTTTTTGAAGATCTGCAGGATAAGGATTATGAGTCCGCGATAGCTCTGGTGCATTCAAGATTCAGTACCAATACCGATCCAAGTTGGGAGCGGGCGCATCCAAACCGTATGATGGTACATAATGGAGAAATCAATACCATTAAGGGAAATGCGGATAAGATGCTGGCAAGAGAGGAAACCATGTGTTCTAAGCCGTTGAAGGGCAAAATGCATCAGATTCTTCCGGTGGTGGATACGAGAGGCTCCGACTCAGCTATGCTTGACAATACGCTGGAATTTCTGGTGATGAGCGGCATGGAGCTGCCGTTGGCTGTGATGATCACCATACCGGAGCCCTGGAGCAATAACCAGACGCTTTCACAGGATGAACGTGATTTTTATCAGTATTATGCTACCATGATGGAACCATGGGATAGCCCGGCTTCCATTGTATTTTCAGACGGAGATGTGGTCGGGGCGGTTCTCGACCGGAATGGACTTCGCCCTTCCAGATACTATGTATTGAAAAACGGAGATGTGATCCTGGCTTCGGAGGTCGGTGTTCTGGACATTCCGGAGGAGGAAATTATTCTCAAAGAACGCCTGCATCCGGGAAAAATGCTTCTGGTGGACACGCAGCAGGGAAAAATATGGCAGGATGAGGAGATAAAGGAACGATATATTCACAGACAGCCTTACGGCGAGTGGCTGGACAGCAATCTGGTGGAGCTTAAAAGCCTGAAGGTGCCAAATCGTTGTGTGGAAGAATATGATCCGAAAAGGCTTCGTCAGCTTCAGAAGGCATTTGGATATACCTATGAGGAATACCGGGATTCTATCTGCACGATGGCGTTAAATGGCACAGAAAGCATTGCGGCCATGGGAGTGGACACGCCGCTGGCAGTTCTCTCCGAAAAAAACCGACCGCTTTTTGACTATTTTAAACAGCTTTTTGCGCAGGTTACAAATCCGCCGATCGATGCCATCCGTGAAGAGATCGTCACCTCCACCACGGTGTATGCGGGCCAAAAGGGAAACATCCTGGAAGAATGCGAAAAAAATTGTCGGGTTTTAAAGATCAACAATCCCATTCTCACCAACACAGATATGCTCAAAATCAAAGAAATGAAAAGGGAGGGCCTGGCCGTGAGCGTGGTTCCCATCATTTACTATAGGAGCACCAAGCTGGAACGGGCCATTGAGCGGCTGTTTGTGGAAGTGGACAAGGCATACAAGGACGGCGCCAACATTTTGGTCCTTTCAGACCGCGGGGTAGATGAAAATCATATGGCAATCCCTTCTCTGCTTGCAGTATCTGCCGTGCATCAGTATCTGGTAAGAACGAAAAAGCAAACCTCTCTCACGCTTATCCTGGAATCAGGAGAACCGCGGGAAGTACATCATTTTGCGGCACTTCTGGGTTACGGGGCATGTGCGGTGAATCCCTATCTGGCGCTGGATACCATCCGTGAGCTGATAGAGGAACATATGCTTCCGAAGGACTATTATGCGGCAGTAGATGATTACTGCCATTGCATTCTGCACGGCATTGTAAAGATTGCCTCCAAGATGGGGATTTCCACGCTTCAGTCCTATCAGGGAGCCAAAATATTTGAGGCGGTAGGGATTTCGGATGAGATTGTGGAACGGTATTTTAAGGGAACGGTAAGCCGTATAGGCGGCATTGTGATGGAAGATATTGAAAAACAGGTATCGGAGCTGCATTCACGGGCATTTGATCCGCTGGGACTGGAAGTGAATCTGAATCTGGAAAGCCTGGGAAAACACAAGAGAAGGAGTCAGGGCGAAGAACACCGCTACGATCCGGAAACGATACATCTTCTGCAGCAGGCGGCATGGACGGGAAATTACCGTCTGTTTAAAGAATATACCAAAAAAGTGGATAAGGAGCAGAGCGGCTATCTCCGGAGTCTTATGGAGTTTGTTTATCCCGAGAAAGGCGTTTCCCTGGAAGAGGTGGAGAGTGTAGAGGAGATTGTGAAACGGTTTAAGACAGGTGCAATGTCCTACGGGTCTATCTCCCAGGAGGCGCATGAAACATTGGCCATTGCAATGAATCATCTCCATGGAAAATCCAATACCGGTGAGGGCGGAGAGAGTGAAGAACGGCTGGACTCTGCGGGGAGTGAGCAGGATCGCTGTTCTGCGATAAAGCAGGTAGCCTCGGGCCGGTTTGGCGTTACCAGCCGTTATCTGACAAGCGCAGGAGAAATCCAGATTAAAATGGCACAGGGAGCCAAGCCTGGAGAGGGAGGCCATCTTCCGGCACGAAAGGTTTATCCCTGGATTGCAAAAACAAGACATTCCACGCCGGGAGTCAGCCTGATCTCCCCGCCTCCGCACCACGACATTTATTCGATTGAAGACCTGGCACAGCTTATCTATGACCTGAAAAGCGCAAACAAATATGCGCAGATTTCCGTGAAACTGGTCTCTGAAACAGGAGTGGGAACAGTGGCAGCAGGTGTTGCAAAGGCGGGAGCACAGACTATTTTAATTTCCGGCTATGATGGCGGGACCGGCGCAGCTCCGGAAAGCTCTATCCATAATGCAGGTCTTCCGTGGGAACTTGGTCTGGCAGAGACACACCAGACACTTCTGAGAAATGGTCTGAGAAGCTGTGTGCGGCTTGAAACAGATGGAAAACTGATGAGCGGGCGGGATGTGGCTGTTGCAGCTCTTTTAGGAGCAGAGGAATTTGGCTTCGCCACCGCTCCCCTTGTCACCATGGGATGCGTGATGATGCGCGTGTGCAACCTGGATACCTGTCCGGTTGGTGTGGCAACACAGAATCCGGAACTGAGAAAAAGATTTCGCGGAAAACCGGAATATGTGGAAAATTTTATGCGGTTTATCGCGCAGGAGCTCAGGGAATATATGGCGCGTCTCGGTGTGCGGACGGTGGAAGAGATGGTAGGAAGAAGCGACTTTCTCAAACAGAGGGCAGGCAGCAGGCTTCCAAGGGCATCAAGGGTGAATCTGAATGCGATTTTGCAGAACCCTTTTGCGGGTAAGGCAGAGCGTGTTACCTTTCAGCCAGACAGGATGTTTGATTTTCATCTGGAAAAAACTCTGGATGAAAGGGTACTGCTGAAAAAGCTGCGAAGCTCCATGGAAAAAGGAAAAAAAGCAGAGCTTTCTTTGCAAGTGGGAAATACAGACCGCTCTTTTGGCACAATTTTCGGGGCGGAGCTCACCAGGCATTATAAAGATGGGTTGGCAGAGGATACAATCACCGTGCATTGTACAGGTGCGGGAGGTCAGAGCTTTGGAGCGTTTATTCCCAAGGGGCTTACCCTTGAACTGTGCGGAGACACCAACGATTATTACGGAAAAGGACTTTCCGGAGGAAAACTGATTTTGTATCCGCCGCGAAACAGAGGGTATCAGGCGGAAGACAACATCATTGCGGGAAATGTGGCGCTTTACGGAGCCACAGGCGGCAAGGTGTTTATCAACGGCATTGCCGGAGAACGGTTCGCGGTGCGGAATTCGGGCGCATATGCGGTGGTCGAAGGGGTAGGTGAGCATGGCTGCGAGTACATGACAGGCGGACGTGTAGTTGTCCTTGGAAAAACAGGAAAAAATTTTGCGGCAGGTATGAGCGGAGGCATTGCTTATGTGCTGGATGAGGACAGTCATCTGTATCGTAATCTGAACAAGGGAATGATTTCCATAGAAAAGATGGTGGATAAATATGATATCTATGAGCTGAAGTCCATGCTTGAGGAACATCTGGAATATACTGGTTCCAGCCGCGCAGCCAGGATACTCGCAGATTTTGAGAAATATCTTCCGAAATTTAAAAAAATCATACCGTATGATTATAAGAAAATGGTGACGCTTGCCTCCAGTATGGAGGAAAAAGGAATGAACGTTGAACAGGCACAGATGGAAGCGTTCTATGAAAATTTTCAGAAGAAAGAGCATGAGGAGTAACAAATATGGGAAAAGCGACAGGATTTCTGGAATATCAAAGGAAGCAGGCAGATACAGAGAAGCCGTTAAAACGAATACGACATTTTGGCGAGTTCCGGACACCTCTTGCACTGGAAGAGCAGCAGAAGCAGGGAGGCCGGTGTATGGAGTGCGGGGTTCCTTTCTGCCAGAGCGGGGAAATGCTGGCAGGTATGGTGTCTGGCTGCCCCCTTCACAATCTGGTGCCGGAAACCAATGATCTGGTCTGGCGCGGAAACTGGAAACAGGCGTACGAACGTCTTACGGCAACGCATTGTTTTCCGGAGTTCACAGGCAGAGTTTGTCCGGCTCTTTGCGAGGCAGCCTGTACCTGCGGCTTGAATGGACAGCCCGTTTCCACGAAAGAAAACGAGAAAACGATCATAGAGACTGCTTTTAGAAATGGTTGGGTGAAGCCTCATATACCCAAAGTGCGCACCACAAAAAAGGTTGCAGTGATCGGAAGCGGGCCTTCCGGCCTGGCTGCAGCCTATTATCTGAATCAGCGTGGCCATTCGGTGACTGTTTTTGAACGGAATGACCGCATAGGAGGGTTGCTTCGCTATGGAATACCGAATATGAAGCTGGATAAACGTGTGATTGACAGGAGAATCTGCCTGATGGAAGAAGAGGGCGTTGTATTTCAAACCTGCACAGATGTGGGAAAAAATATTTCGCCGGAAACATTGAAAAAAGAATTTGACAGGATCGTGCTTGCCTGCGGAGCCTCCAACCCGAGAGACATCAAGGCTGCGGGACGAGAGTACAGGAATATTTATTTTGCGGTGGATTTTCTGTCCTCTGTCACGAAAAGCCTTCTGGATTCCGGGCTTCATGGGAAACCGGAAATTTCAGCAGAGGGAAAACATGTACTGGTGATCGGGGGAGGAGATACTGGAAATGACTGTGTGGGAACGGCTGTCCGGCTTGGAGCAAAATCGGTCACGCAGCTGGAAATGATGCCGGAGCCGCCGGAGACACGGGCAGAGACAAATCCATGGCCGCAGTGGCCGAGAGTGAAAAAGACAGATTACGGGCAGGAGGAAGCGATAGCGGTATTTGGAAGGGATCCGAGAATTTACGAGACAACGGTGAAGGAATTCATAGGTGATGAAGAAGGAAACGTCAAAAAGGCAGTGATTACAAAGCTGATACAGAAAAAAGACGAGAAGTCCGGAAGAATGCAGATGGTTCCGGTTCCGGGAAGCGAAAAGGAACTTAAGGCGGATCTGGTATTGATTGCAGCCGGATTTCTGGGAAGTGAGTCTTATGTGACAGATGCTTTTCAGGTGGCGGTAGATGACAGAACTAATGTGTCTACAGAAGAAAACGGATATGAGACAAACGTAAAGCATGTATTTGTCGCCGGCGATATGCGCAGAGGACAGTCTCTGGTCGTGTGGGCTATCTGTGAAGGATACAGGGCTGCGCGTGCAGTGGATTTTGATCTGATGGGGTACACGAATCTCTGAGCATCTCTTGACAGCAAACAAGAACATTGCTATAATGAAGTGCATTAAGACAAGGGCGTCTTTACGTGGGGAGTTTCTGCGTAAAGCTGCCCTTTTTGCGTAATTATAAATTTAATAGCAACAGCGAGGAGAGTTGGTATGGACAAATATAGCAAAGCAGAAATACGGAAGATCGTGGAGGAGGAAGGTGTGGAATTTATCCGCCTCCAGTTTACAGATATGTTCGGTATGCTGAAAAACATTGCTGTTCCCGCCAGGCGTTTGATAAAGGCTATGGAGAATTGCTGCACCATTGATCTGGCTTCTTTGGAAGGATTTTCCGGATGGGAGGAAGAGGAACTGTATCTGAAGCCGGATATGGATACCTTCGCGATTCTCCCCTGGAGACCGCAAAATGGAAAGGTTGCCCGATTTATCTGTGATGTGTGCATGGAGGACGGCACGGAATATGAAATCAGTCCCCGTCTGGTTTTGAAAAAGGTTCTGGATAACGCGGCGCAGAAAGGCTACCGTTTTTTGGTTGACCCGGAATGCGAATTTTTTCTTTTTCACACGGATGATGACGGGATGCCAACGACATTAACACATGAGAAGGCAGGATATCTGGATACGTCCCCTATTGATCTGGGTGAAAATACAAGACGTGATATTATTTTGACGCTGGAGGAAATGGGGTATGAGATCGTTTCTTCCCATCATGAGATCGCGGCGGCGCAGCATGAGATAGACTTTGATTTCGACGAGGCGCTGGCTACAGCGGACAAAGTAATGACATTTAAAGTGGCGGTACGGACGATCGCCAAACGATATGGACTTCACGCGACTTTTATGCCAAAGCCGCGTAAGGAGCTGAACGGTTCCGGTATGCACCTGAATATGAAGCTTATCAAGGACGGGAAAAATGTTTTTACCGCAGAGGATGGAACGTTAAGTCCTCTGGGAGAAGCTTTTATGGCCGGTATTTTTGAACACATTGAAGGTATGACTGCGATATTCAATCCCCTGGTTAATTCTTATAAACGTCTGGTTCCGGGATTTGAGGCACCATCAGAAATCACCTGGTCGCGCAGACAACGCAATACCCTGATCCGCGTAAAAGAAAATAAAAAAAATGGTGTCAGCCTGGAATTGAGAAGTCCCGATGCTTCCGCAAATCCGTATATCGCATTTGCTGTCTGCCTGCAGGCGGGGCTGGACGGGATAGAAAAAAAGCTCAAAGCGCCCAATGAACTCACATGCGATATCCGCCGCCTTACCATGGAAGAAAAAATGCAGATGGGAATTCACGGACTTCCGGAAAATCTGGGAGAAGCGCTGAAAGCCATGAAGTGTGACCAAATGCTTGCAGAGACCCTTGGAAAAGACTATTTATCCCTTTATGTAAAGGCAAAGAGAAAGGAATGGAAAAATTATCTGGAACAGATTACCCCATGGGAACTTTCTCAATATCTGTACCGAATCTGATAATATCGGAGACCGTTCATGAGTGTGATTATCGTAGTGTTGCCTAAAATTGAAAATGCAAAAAAAATAGCGAAAATACTGCAGACACACAGGTTTCAGAATGTTCTTGCCTGTTCCTCTGCTGCGCTTGCGCTGCAGACGGCGGTGGAAAATGACTGCGGGCTTGTCATCAGCGGTTATCATCTGAAGGATATGTACTATATGGAGCTTGCGCAAAATCTGCCCAGATATTTTGAGCTGGTGCTGATTGGTTCTGCTTCGACTGTCAGTGACGCCGCATCAGGAATCCTTTCTTTGACCTTGCCGTTGAAAGTTTACGATCTGGTGAACACCGTTGAAATGGTTCTCGGGCAGGTGGAACATCAGGCAAAAAAAGGGAAAAAAACCAAGGTTCGCAGTGAAAGGGAAGAGAATTATATACGAAACGCCAAATTTCTTTTGATGGAACGCAATCGGCTTACAGAGGAAGAAGCCCATCGGTATGTTCAAAAATGCAGTATGGATAATGGAACAAATATGGTGGAAACAGCACAGATGATATTAACACTGATGTACGATGAGGTCTGAGTGCTTTGAGATGCGGTTGCTGTAAAAGGGCATGCCCGGGGTGAAGGACAGGCTGAAATACGAGAAAAAGAGAGGAATATGCCATGCCGAAATTAAATGAAAACTATCAAAAACTCCAAAACAGTTATCTGTTTTCTGAGATTGCACACAGGACGGCAGCTTATGCCGAAAAAAATCCGGACAGCCCTTTGATTCGTCTTGGAATCGGCGATGTGACCCGCCCTCTTTGCCCGAGCGTAATAGCGGCGCTTCATGAGGCTGTGGACGAAATGGGAAACGCAGAGACCTTCAAAGGCTATGGGCCGGAGCAGGGCTATCTGGAAACGAGGAAGGCCATTGCCGGTTATTATGAAAAAAAAGGGATTTCCGTGGATGTGAAGGACATTTTTATTTCAGATGGAGCCAAAAGCGACACGGGAAATATTACGGAACTTTTCGGATGGGGAAATGTAATTCTTATTCCGGATCCAGTGTATCCGGTTTATGTGGATTCCAATATCATGTGCGGAAACGAGATCATTTATATGGAAGGAAATGCGCAGAACGATTTTCTTCCCATGCCGGATTTTTCGAGACATGCAGATATTATTTATCTCTGCTCTCCCAATAATCCGACTGGAGCCTGCTATAATAAGGAGCAACTCCAGGAATGGGTGGAGTATGCTCTGAAAAATCAGGCGGTCATCCTCTTTGACGCTGCCTATGAAGCCTTTATTTCTGATGCAGAAATTCCGGGAAGCATTTATTCTGTTGAGGAGGCAAAACGATGTGCGGTTGAGTTTTGTTCTCTGTCCAAGACTGCAGGATTTACGGGAACCCGGTGCGGATATACCATTGTGCCGAAAGAGCTGGTATTTGAAACCTCCGATGGAACAAATCTTTGTCTTAACGATATGTGGAACCGACGTCAGAGCACGAAATACAACGGGACTTCTTATATCGTGCAGAAAGCTGCCGCTTCGGTGTTTGACGGTCCGGGACTGCAGGAGTGCAGAGAAAATCTGGAATACTACAAAAGAAATGCCCGCCTGATCGCAGATACGCTGACGGATCTGGGGATTCCTTTTTGGGGAGGAATCCACTCGCCGTATATTTGGATGTCCTGCCCAAAGGGAATGGATTCCTGGACATTTTTTGACTATCTTCTGAAAGAAATTCAGGTTGTGGGCACTCCGGGGGCTGGATTTGGAAAAAATGGAGAGGGATATTTTCGTCTTACCTCTTTTGGAACCTTCGAGAGCACGGCAGAAGCGATGCGGAGGCTGGAAAAGCTTCTCTCGGAAAAGCAGGAGAAGTTTTGAAAAATTGCAATTATAAAATTATCAAAATTTGAAAACAGTGCGGCTGTGCAGAACATATATGGTTACAGGGCTGCGCTGTTTTTTTGCCACGGTTCGATAAAAAATGAAAGTTATTAACTTTCTATGAATTTTGTATATTCTGCCAGAAGTTGTTGCACTTCTTTTGGTGATTTGTTATAATACTAAGCGAAAAATATGTTAAAGTATAAAATGTGTGTTTTTTTGGATTGGAGAAGTGATGGAATGAACTTAGGTATTATTGCACATAACAGTAAAAAAGTGCTGATCGAGGATTTCTGTATCGCATACAAGCACATTCTCGCGAAGCACGAGGTATACGCGACCGGAACAACCGGCAGAAGGATCGAGGATGCGACCGGCCTTCACGTGCATAAGTTTTTGGCCGGCAGCATTGGCGGAGATAAGCAGTTTATGGATATGGTGGAGCGGGAGGACATGGATATGGTGATCCTGTTCTACAATCCTGCCATGATAGACCCGAAAGAACCGGATATCATGGATATTGTAAAATGCTGCGACCAGTATAATATTCCGGTTGCCACAAACATTGCCACAGCGGAGCTTTTGATCCTAGGACTGGCAAGAGGAGACTTGGACTGGAGACTTATCTAGAATGAGAGTGATCGCAGGAAAAGCCAGACGGCTGAATTTAAAAACAATTCC
>QFCE01000501.1_pt1 | contig 26557 bp, 15 predicted proteins | sample 5346091 | NCBI WGS metagenome assembly QFCE01 (sample SAMN09062252, study PRJNA434731) | Human gut metagenome, whole genome shotgun sequencing project. | isolation source: stool timepoint A chromium assembly | host: Homo sapiens | collected 2015 | reverse complement strand
TTACACAAACATATTTTCAAGCATTGATTTTTTAATGTATTTCAATTTTTCCAACTTTCGTTGATGAAGGGTGATAAGGTTGTCAATATTGGAAAAATACTCTCCAATTTGTGCCTGTTCTTCAAATGATTTCGGTAAGATCATATCTGTCTCTTGAAGTGCGCTCTTTGATATTGATGTTACTTTTATTCCTTGCATTAACGGAATAAGCTGCTTGTGATATGCATCAGAATTTATATAGTAACCCATAAATTTAGGAGCATATTTTTCCTTAGGTCTGCATGGAATAGTATGTAATCCAGATAACAGTTTTACACCTTGGGAACCTACAATTTCACTGCATTTTCCAACGGTTGAATCCTCAGCTGTATCTGCAATAATGATGTCTCCATCCTGCAAAAAAGAACTGTTGTATTTTGTAGTCTGCGATTCATCGGTTATAAATGGTAATTCATCCTTGGAAACATCTATAAAGTCACCAAATTTGATCAGTACATCACCATAGTGAACGTTTTTAACAGCACCGGATTCATAATTCAAATCTGCTCTTGAAAAGGTATTATTCTGAAGTCCATCAAATACATCTTTGAACTTACGCTGTTCCCAATCGTCATTGAACCCTTTAAATCTAATTTTCGGCTTTTTTGTTTCATTTTTAGGGAACATTTTTTCCAACATTGATTTTTTAATTTTTTTCAATATTTCACACTTTCGTTGATGAAGAGTGATGAGGTGATCGAGAAACTCTAAATAATCACCTATTTTTCTTTGTTCTTCCATTGATGTATACGGAATATCAATAGTCTTCATTCCATAAATATCTATGCTTCTCCCATCTCTAATTCCATACACATGTGGCAATAATTTATACTTTATAAATTCATGTGAACGAAAGTATGGATAATAGAATCTTGAATCTGCTTCATCACTATGAAATGTGTGATACGCTGGGCTTATAACACCTTCTAATGATGATTTTTCAAGTCCTCCTTCAAAGGAACGAAGATGGACAATAAAGTCATCCTTTCTTACAATTTTATAATTAGACAATTTGGATTTGTCATACATTAAATTTCGGTCAGATTCTTCTCTTTTTACCGTTCCTCCTCCTTGAATAATAGTAAGAGCTGGAAGCTCTGTATGGTTCTTTTCCGAGTATTCTTTGAACATTTCTCCCAACTTACGCTGTTCCCAATCGTCATTGAATCCTTTGAATCTAATCTGTGGTTTTTTGTTGTTTTTCATTAAAAATCACCTCCAAAGAATTTCTTTAATTCAGCAATTCCTGCCATATCTGCATCATTCCCAGTTAACTCATCAAGCATTTTTACAAGTTCTTTCTCTGTATCCCTTATTTCGTTTTCTATGTCTTCGAAAGTATCCTGATATTTCTTAGATAATTCGTCCAATTTCTTTTCTAGTTGAGATATCATATTTTCAGGCAAACTTTCAATCCCCTGTATAATCGGATTAATCCATTTACATTCAAGCAGATATTCAACGTCACTATCTGTTAAATTCTCAATTGTTTCTTTTGACTTGTTATGCAGTTCATCCTCTGACTTTTTAATATTGTTCTTTAATGATTTTTCTTCATTATTCATTTTTTCAACATTTTTAAGTGTATCAATTAACGCCTTATATTCAGAATCACCGTCTGCCTTTAAAGCTTTAATTGTATTTTTAATATTTTTGAAAACAAATTCATCTTTGTTTTCATTAACTGCATCACCTAATAACTCTTTATCATCCTCTGATAATTCACTAAGAATTGATTCATATGAAGATGATATTTCCTGTAACTGAGATTTCATGTTTTCAATCTTAGTTACATCCTCTTTTAACAATGTATCCTGAACAAGTTCAAAGGGAATAATGTGTCCTTTCCATCCTTCCTGAATTTCCGTATCTTTTCCATTTTTCTTCTTGATAACCATATTAGGATCAACCTGTCTAATAGCCTCTTTTCCTTCACCCTGTATTAATTCAAGGTCTCCTGCTATTGAATCATATTCCTTTTTAAAGATTTCATATGCTTCATACTTGTCAACCAACTTCACATTATTAAATCTTCCAAGTATATCTTCTGCTATTTTGTCCTCTTCCATCATTACCTGAATTTCACTGGAATTATCAATTAATTTCTTCTTCAATTCATCCTTAAGACTTGAAAATGTATTTTTATATTCAATTAGGAATTTTTTTACATCTTCATTATTTTCAATAGCTTTCTTAATGTTTTCAACCTTTACTGAGCCATGACTGCCATTAATTTCAAACAATTCTTCTTTTAATGTTGGAAATTCTCTCCAATAATTATCTAGTTGCTCAATTTCATTTGTAGGGATTCCACCAAACATTGTTGAAAAAATATCCCATGATTCAGCAGTTTCAGATGAATCAACATATCTTGGAATATTCAGGTTATAATCATTTACCCTGATTTCTTCCCTGCTTACTTTTCTTGAATACTTATCAATATCTAAGCGTCCTTTTACAGTATCCGTAATCTTTTTTATATCACAAGAACGCAATTTATTATTTTTTCCTTCTTTTGTAAATCCTTTAGATGCATCTATTATTAATACATCTGTATTTTCCCTTTTCTGTCTTAGTACCATGACAATCGTTGGTATACCTGTTCCAAAGAAAATATTTGCAGGTAATCCAATAATTGCATCTATATTATTCTGTTCAATTAATTGCTTTCTTATTTCTCCTTCTTCTCCGCCTCTAAAGAGAACACCATGAGGAAGAACAATTGTCATAATACCATCCGGTTTTAAATGGTATAAATCATGCAATAAGAAAGCATAATCTGCTTTTGATTTTGGTGCCAGTCCATACCTTGAATAACGTGGATCATTCTCTTTTCCTGATGGATCCCACTGCTGAGAATATGGCGGATTGCTTACTACTGCATCTACATATAATGGATCATAAGTTGCAACCGGATCCGACTCTTCAAAATATGGCCAGTCATCCTCCAATGTGTCACCATTTCTAGTGACAATGTTATCTGGAATAATTCCTCTCATTACCAAATTCATTCTTGTCAAGTTATATGTATTAGCCTTCAATTCCTGTGCATAATATCGAATATTATTTTTATTATTCATATATTTTGAAATAGCTCGTCCAATATTAATCAACAAAGAACCTGAACCTGATGTCGGATCATAAATTCTAATTTTGTCATGTCCTTTTAAATGATTTGCTATAATTTCTGACATCATTAAAGATACTTCATGTGGAGTATAAAATTCCCCAGCTTTCTTTCCTGCATTTGCTGCAAACTGACTAATCAAATATTCATAAATAAATCCTAATACATCATAGTCTTGTTTGCCATCCATAGGGATATCGTTAATCAAATGTATTAAATCGCTAATTGCCTTGGTCTGAGACTTTGTATTGTCACCTAATTTGCTAAGTCCTGTTTCAAGTGTTGCAAAAATACCTTCAAAAACCTTTTTGTGTGAAGGTGATATTAATCTGGAAAATGATGATAATGCTGTTCTTACATTATCTACACTAAAATCTGCCCCCATATTTATCCAAGTGGAAAATAAATTTTCATATGCTATAAAATATCCAAGTTTTGTATGTGCATTATGAACCAATTCTTCATCTTCTTCATTAACATACTCCTTAATGTCCTCATCCTGATAGTCAATTTCGTGTAACCATTTTTCTTCTTTGTCTGAAAGATATTTATAGAAAATAAAGCCCAAAATATAGTCCTTGTATTCATTGGCTTCTATCTTTGATCTCATTTTATTGGCAGACTCCCATATCTTTGCTGCTAACTGTTGTTTGTTCATTTCTAAAACTCCTCCTGTGCTTTATTTTCGTAATATAATTGCACTTAAGCACATAAAGATATTCTACCACATAAGTCTTATTTCTTGCATAATTTGATTTGTTTTTCTTTAACTCATTTCTATTTGAAATATCTCTTCTTTAAAATTTAATTTCATCTACTGGTTTTACTAATTCACACAAAATTCCTCTTGGCATTTTGTAAAGCACTTTTCCAACTGCTGTGTCGCCAATTTTGTCATAAATACGTCCGGCGCTATATGACTCGCCAATGACTGTACTACAACTATTCGCCACATGCCCAACTTTTCCAATTCCCGGCATTTTTACAAGAATTGCTTCGTGGTCATATTTGTTGTCCGGTTCTTTCTCAAGAAACACTTCCATATCCTTTTCAAAAAATTCGTCACCTTCAAAAAATCCTGTTCCTGTAATTGTAAAATAAATCTTATCTGCCATCATTTTTTCCTCCTTTATAGCTGCTATTTTTCTTTTTCCTTTTATGACTCCATTTTCTCACATTCACTGTCCCTTTTTCAGGACTCGATTTTGCTATTTTTTCGAAACTACGTTCTGTTTTCGTTTATTTTAAGGCATAAAAACAGCCCACGAGAGAATTTCATAATTTTAATTCGCCTGTGGACTTCTTTTGTTTGTTTTTGTTTGTCGACATGTATTTATTTTTAGATTTATTTTTTTAATTTGCTGTCATAAATGATACGAATTTATATCTTTTGTCCATCCATTCGCCTATCATTCCGACTGCTTTTCCCATTGTAAACGCTGCAAGTATTGTTCCGATTCCGAGGCCGTCTAAGTGACCGAGAAAAAATAATGTCATTATTCCTGTTGTTGCAAGGCAAATTACATCAAATGATATTTTGATTTTAGGATATCCGATTTTGGTTATTTGCGATAGCTCACGTGGGAACAAATCCGTAGGAATAATCGGAAGTCCGCAGCGGTTTGACAAGGCAATGCCAAGGCTTATGAGCAAATAGCTTATCAGAAAATAAACTATTCGCCATAATATTTGATGCGGCAAAATATTTATCCATGCCTCATGTACGTCTAACATTTCTCCAAATGCAAATCCTACCACAAAGCTAAACAGGTATTGTGGCACGAATTTTTTTCTTAACAGCATCAGGCTTAACACAAGTATTCCCTGAAAAATATATGTCCATGTACCTAATGATATTTTTGAAAATACTTCCGAAAATGCAAATGGTACGCTTGATATTGCCGAAATTCCTGCACTTGAATATAGCATCAAAACTACACCAAAACTGTTTATTACAACTGCTATTGCAAGTGCGATTTCACCTCTCAAAGTGTGTTGTTTTTCTTTAATTATTTTGTTATCCATTACGTTTCTCCCATTTCCCTTGTTTTTATTAAAATTTAGTTGGCATTATATACTTACTGTATTTTGCCTCCATTATTTATGGCTTTTATTTTTAGTCCAATATGAAGTGTAGTCATTTGCTTTCATAACATCAAATGAATAATTTCTATAAAACTATAGATAAAATCTATTAAGAGTAATATTATTGAATTAAATTATAGATAAACCAGCTAACTGGTTGTTGCTTTCTGAAAGAATTTTGATTGGAGAATTTTATGAATTTATTTCATTTGCGTTATTTTGTTACACTAGCTGAAATGAAGCATTATACAAAGGCTGCTGAGAAACTTTGCATTTCACAGCCAAGTCTTAGTCATGCCATTTCACAGATGGAAAAAGAATTGGGTGTGCATTTATTTGAGAAATCAGGAAGAAATACTACTCTTACACGGTTTGGCGTGGAATTTTATGATTCTGCCAAAAGAACATTGGCTTCTTATGATGAGGGTGTAGCTTCAATTAAAAGAGAAGTTAATGGCGAGGGTCTTATTCGTCTGGGATTTGTCCGCCCTTTAGGTGTTGATTTTGTTCCTCAATTGGCTGCTGATTTTTTGGCAAATAATCCTGATAAACACATTCAGTTTACATTTCATACTGATGTGACCGGGCGTTTAACAGAAGGACTTTCTTCTCATAAATTTGACTTATTATTCTGCTCCCGACCTAATGACGATTACAATTTCAATTATGTTCCGGTTAAAAGTCAGAAGCTTGTGTTGATTGTTCCGAAGAATCATATTTTGTCTTCCAAAGCTCATGTTAATCTTTCTGACACGTCTGATTTTCCATATGTATATTTTGATAAAAATTCGGGAATTAGAAGTGTGGTTGATAAAATGTTCGAGGATATTAATGTTAAACCTCGTATTGCTTACGAAACAGAAGAGGACCAGGTTATTGCCGGCTTAGTTGCTAAAGGTTTTGGTATTGCTGTTGTTCCTTATATGGATTTGCTTATGAAGTTAGATATTGATATTTTAGAAATTGAGTCTCCTTCTTACAAAAGGGATTTTTATATGGTTTGGGACGATTCTGTTTATATGCCGCCTGTAGTAAAAGATTTTTTAGATTTTGTTTGTTCATCAGGAAATCTCTAAATGTTGTTTGTCTACCGGGATGTCTCTAAATATTGTTTGTCCGCCGGAAAACTTTAAATATTATTTGTTCGCCGGAAAACTTTAAATATTGTTTGTCTACCGGGAAGCCTCTAAATAAAGGTCTTCCCGGTGAACTTTTTTTGGTAAATTGATTTTTGCACTTTTTAATAGTTTTATTTTTCATACCATTTTGTTTTCAATGTTGTTTGATTTTCCATACAATTTTATTTTTCATACCGTTTTGTTTTTCATACTATTTTCATTTAGTATTAATTTTTATCCCACTATTCTCCTTTGATTTCTTGAATAATAACATCTTCTCACACTAATTTGCCTTTAGTTCTATATTTACCTCTCCGCTACTTTCATCAACATTTACCTCAGCATTTATGCCCTCTTTTTCCATTTCATCTTCATTCATTTCGAGCTCGTACTTCTTGTCTTCGCCCTCGTAAATGTATTTTCCTTTGCCATTTTCTTTAATTTCTTTTTTGTCACTATTGTTATCCAAAAATACATGGACATGCTTTGTTATTCCATTTCCGGTTGCCGCATAAGACACAACATCTGTCATTGCGAATATAGCAAGCATAACTGCTGCAACCGCCACATAACGTATTCTGAATTTCTTTATTTTGTGATTATTCTTTTCCATATGTTCCACCTTTCTTAAACACTCGTCTGAAATATTTATTTTGTCAAACATTTCTTTATATTTATTCATCTAACCAATCTCCTTTGACCATACTTTTAATTTTTGCTCTAGCTCTCATAAGTCTTGTTTGAATTGTAGTTTCTTTTATGTTTAATATTTCTGAAATTTCTTTTACTGAATATTCTTCGTAATAATACAAATGAACTACTATTCTGTATTTTTCGCCAAGCTTCATTACTGCATCATATAGTTCTGATTCTTCATCATTTTCAAAAGAAAATTCGGCATCTGATTTGGATTCTTCCAGCGAAACTATTCTTTTGTGCCAAAATGATGTACACATGTTTTTCGATTCATTTACAGTCACTCTTATAAGCCATCTTTTTGCATGTTCACCATCAGCAAATTCGCCTTTATATTGTAAAAGTTTTAAAAATGTATTCTGGACTATGTCTTCGGCATCATATTTGTTTCGGCAATAATTATAAGCAATTTTAAATACCATATTTGCATATTCCGATACAAATTCTTTGTACTTTTGCGTTTCCACTGCTTTCCTCCTTGTTGCTTTGAAAGATCTTTCTAATAATATAACAATTCAGGAAAGAATAATATCACATTTATTTTTTGGGTTATTTTTCATGGTGGAGTATTCGATGGTTTATTCGGATTAATTTTGTGGGGGATATTCGACGGTTTATTCGTATTAATTTTGTGGGGGATATTCGATGGTTTATTCGGATTTATTTTTGCTGTTGCTAGTGCCCCATTTATTCGGATTTATTTGGGTTTATTGGGGAGGTTTATTTAAAGGTTTATTGGGGAAAATATTCATTCTTGTGCTATACAAATTGCCTTTACTAACATTTACGAACTAAATTTAAATTATTAAGTTTTATCCGTAAAAATTTTTTCATATTTCATTGTAATTTTTGTAGAATTAAGAATGTTACGGATTATAGTTAAAACCACAAAATGATCCGTAAATATTTTTTCATATTTGATAATAATTTTAGTCGAATTAAGAATGTTACGGATTATAGTTAAAATTGTAAAATAATCCGTAAAAAATAATTACAAATAGTCTATTTTTTTAGTTTAGGAATCAATATTTACAGATGATTTCTTTAATTTTTTATATCATCCGTAACCAATAATTTATTATAAATAAAATTTAATCAATTTTACGGAATATAACAAAAAAACTATATTAATCCGTAATTTAGTTTACATAACTAGAAAAGTCAATTTTTAATAATTTTATAACCTCGAAAATTATAAAAAAATTACAAATTCTAAATAAAATACATAATTCTAACACTTTTATAGCCAAAAATAATCAGAAACATTATCAATTCTAAATAAAATACATAATTACAACTCTTTTATATCCTCAAATTATCAGAAACATTATCAATTTTAAATAAAATGCATAATCACAACGCTTTCATTACTTCAAAAAAAAACGGATGAAAACTCATTTTGAGATTTCATCCGTTTTATATCTAATAAACTAGGGATTACCCCATGCATCGTAAAAATCTATAAATATGTGCTACATCAAATATATGAACAGCACTTCCCTTCGCGGGTTCAAATCCCGTATCCGCATTATATGTGCTGCATCAAATATATGAACTAACACTCTTTAGCGCATATTTTATGCTAATTCTTCTTAAATTCTGTAAGCTCGATTCCTTCGTTTCTTTCTAATAAAAGTCTTATTGACCATTCATTTGTAAATAAAATCAAAGGATTTCCTTTCATGTCCTTAACTTTCTTAGTATCACTTGGGCATTTTATGCTGTTCAAATCTGTTGCAGGATCTTTAACCCATCTGATGTGACCGTAAGGTAATGGCTCAAGTCTTACATCACAGCTGTATTCATTTTCCATTCTGTATTTTAATACGTCAAACTGAAGAGTTCCTACAACACCTACGATTATCTCTGACATTTCAAGATTATAATCCTGAAAAATCTGTATAGCACCTTCCTGCGCAATCTGTGTTACACCTTTCATGAACTGTTTACGCTTCATGGAATCAAGTGCTACAAGTCGGCAGAAATGTTCAGGGGCAAATGTAGGGATTCCTTCGTAAGTGAATTTTTTGCCCGGAGTGCAAATTGTATCACCAATTGAGAAAATTCCCGGATCAAATACACCAATTACGTCTCCTGCATATGCCTCATCTATTACTTTTCTATCCTGCGCCATAATCTGCTGCGGTCTTGATAATTTCATTTTCTTTCCACTTTGTACATGGAACACATCTTTTGTAGCATCAAATTTGCCTGAACATACTCTCATAAATGCAATTCTGTCATGATGTGCCTTGTTCATGTTTGCCTGAATTTTAAATACAAATCCTGAAAACGGTTCTGTTATCGGATCAATTAATCCTATATCTGACATTCTTGGAAGTGGTGATTCTGTCATTTTTAAGAAATGCTCCAAAAATGTTTCTATACCAAATGTAGTTAAAGCTGAACCGAAGAATACCGGAGATAATTCACCTTTATCAACCAAATCCTGATCAAATGGTTCACTTGCTCCGTCTAACAATTCTACATCATCCATAAGCTGGTCATATAATTCATCCCCAACTTCACCTTTGAACGCTTCGTCTTCTAAATCATAAGTTGTTTCTGCTGCACTTTTTGCACCACCGACAGATACTGCCTGAAACATTGATATTTTCTTTGTATCTCTATCGTAAACACCTTTAAATCTTTTACCTGAACCTATTGGCCAGTTAATTGGGCATGTCTTTATTCCTAAAACATTTTCAATTTCTTCTAAAAGTTCATATGGATCTCTTGCTTCCAAATCCATCTTATTTATAAATGTAAAAATTGGAATATGTCTCATTACACAAACTTTGAAAAGTTTGATTGTCTGTGCTTCAACACCCTTTGATGCATCAATTACCATTACTGCGGAATCTGCTGCCATCAATGTTCTGTATGTGTCTTCTGAGAAATCCTGATGTCCCGGAGTATCCAAAATATTGATACAATATCCTTCGTAATTAAACTGCAAGGCTGAAGAAGTAACTGAAATACCTCTTTCCTTTTCAATGCCCATCCAGTCAGAAACTGCATACTTTGAATTTGCCTTTCCCTTTACTGAACCAGCTGTATTTATTGCTCCTCCGTACAGCAGGAATTTTTCTGTTAATGTAGTCTTACCTGCATCAGGATGAGAAATAATTGCAAATGTTCTTCGATTTTCTATCTCTTTTTTCAAATTTTCGTCCATTTTATTCTCCAAATGTTTATTTTAACTAAATTGTGCCGACATCATTATATGTTGTCGTGGCAAACTTCCCCGACTTTGATGCCTACGGACTGTTCCGTGCTAAGCACTCTCACAATTATATACAATTATTTTCTTTTCCACAAGACAACCTGCGTAATTTACTCAATCAGCGAATGTTCCATCATAAACTTTAATTTGCATTTTGTTACTCTTCCATCGAACTCGATTTCAAGCAAATCACCGGATATTTTAAGTACTTTACCTAAACCATACTTCTTATGCATAACTGTTCCTGTCAAATAAATTTCTTCTATTTTATCGGCATATTCAGACTCCGTAATTTTTTTGCGTTTCGTTTCCGTTTTCTGATAAGAAGTTGGTTTAGTTAAATCTATGCTATTTTTATAAGACGATGATTTTGACATACTTCGGGTTGACAATCTACCTGTTATTCCATATATATCACTAGAATTTGCACTATTTTTATTTTCTATTCCAAGCAACTCATTTGTAAATGTTGAACCGTCGTCAAATTCAAATATGCAAAGTTCATTTTTTGCCCTGGTTACACCTACGTAATAAAGTCTTCTTTCTTCTTCATACTCTTTTGCCTCTTCGCCTTTTGCTTTGCATGTTTCATAATTTGCTATAACATTTTCAGGGAAAATTCCATCAACTGCATCCATTATGTATACTTTGTCATACTCTAAACCTTTGCTTGAATGAATTGTTGATAAAATAAATTTGCATCCATTATCGTAAGGCTTTTCTTTTATAAGCATCGCAAGTTCATCTAATCTGTTTATTAAAGCTAATGCAGACGGCTCATTATATGCGATTGCCTGAATTATACTTAATTTGCTATCCTTTATATTTGACCTGTCTAAATATTCCTTATATCCCATAGAATGTATAATTCTATAAATTGCCTTACCTCCACTTTCTTCAAGCATTCTTTTCAAATGTGTCTGCATCGATTTTACACTTTTACGTGTACCCGCGGGAACATCTCCATAATCAATTGCTGCATCCAAAATTGTAATTCCTCTTTCCTGACTTATTTTACATACTTGTGTTGCCACGGCTTTACTCATATAAGTATTTATCTTGTAAAACATTTGCATAAAAATTTCTGTATTCGTTGGCTCCATTGCAAATCTGATAATATTTTTTATGTCCATCACAACCCTATGCGAGAAAAAAGTCAGATCAGCATTTTTAATTCTATATGCAATTCCTTTTCTTTCTAACAAATCAACCACAGGAATAATGCTCTCATTATCCCTGTAAAGCACCGCTGTCTCTACATCTGTATTTTCAGCTACTTTTGCCAGATAACTATATTGTGCACGTCGGTTTTTCAAATGAATTTTCTGTATTTCAGTCCCTGATTTTCTAAATGCTTTCATATGTTTTTTATGCCTGAATTTATTTTTCTGTATAAATTTATCCGCAGCATCAACTATTTTTGCATTTGACCTGAAATTTTCTTCTATTAACAATACATTTGCGTCCTTATAATTTTTTTCAAATGAAAGAAGTGCCTCAGGGTAGGCTGCCCTAAACCCATAAATAATTTGGTCTTCGTCTCCTACCATAAATACTTTTTTATATTTGCTTGCAAGTAAGGCGATAATCTGATGCTGAATTTTAGAGGTATCCTGTGCCTCATCCACACAAATATATTTATACATTTCCTGAAAATATTCTAAAATCTGTGGCGATGCTTTTAGCATAGTCAGGGCATACACCATTTGGTCATCATAATCCATAAGTGATTGCTTTTTCATTTCATCACAATATGCACTATAAATTTTTAAAAGCGGAATATCCTGTTCGTTTCCGATTTTATCTATCTCTTCTTTTGAAAGTTGCATATTTTTTATATACGTAATTAATGTGCTTATGTTTTTCAAATCGCTCTCTGTCGGATATTGATGAACGAGTTCTGTGTAAATTGCAGACAAAAGCTTTGTTTTATATCCCTCATCAGTCAACAAATCAAATGCTTTTTTCCCAACACATATTTCACAATATCCTATTATTTTTGCACATATTCCGTTTATGGTTCTAAACTCAAGTCTTGCAGCAAGTTCGTCTCCAAATATAGATGCAAATCTTTTTCGCATATCATTTGTTGCAGCCACAGTATATGTAACTGTTAGGATTTCTTCCGGACGAATTCCTAAGCAGTAAATCATATATCCTAATCTGGTAACCAAAACCGTGGTTTTTCCGCTTCCCGGCACAGCTAAAAGCAGTGTAGGTTTTTCAACGCTCTGCACTGCTTCTAACTGTTGTTTATTTAATTTTACATTGAATTTGGTAATAAATTCCTGTAATGTCATAATTTTTTCCTTATTTTCTACAAGTAATTTCTCCATGTGCGCCAATCAAATGCATCATATTGGTAAGGGTCTATTTCATAATCGCCCTTCATCAATTCATTGATTGTATTATATTCGTTAAGTGGGAATTTCTCTGCACCATCCCATAATGCTGCATTTATTCCATTCTCCTGTCTTGTCCATCCTGCAGGATTAAATACAAATGTTGTTCCTTCGTCTGCTCTGCCCTGAACTTCACAATATGTAAATTTTCCCTTTTCCAAATAGATTAGGGTAATCATATGTCCCAGTGATAGGTAATTGTTATTCTCCAACTTGCTTTTCATTGAATAATATCGTGAATAATCATTATAAAACCAACCATTACCATCACTGTATGAACATGCAAGTGACACATACGGATAACCAAGTTCTGTCATGGCTTCTGCCACAACCAATGCCCCCCAACATGTATATTCAGAATATTTATGACATGTAATCCAATATTCAAGTGCTGTGTATATGTCATAATCTGTCATATTTGGTGAGCATGTAGAAACCTCTTTTAATATATTTTTAAGTTTGTTTTCAGAAGAAAAATCATATGAATCTACCAACCAGAACTCATAGTATCTATAATATGAATAATCAAATTCATCTAAATTTGAAAATTTATCGGATTTAATAGTTACAACCTTTTCATCACCAAAATACAAATCTATTGATTGCTCCTTATTTAAAAGACAACTTACATTTATCATTACATACCCAATATACCCTTTATTATAAAGGGACTGCTGTAATTCATCATATGGCTTTGTCACATCATCCTCATAATAATAGTAGGCGCTTACTTTTGTAATTACCTGAGCGTCTTTTCTGTTTGGAATATACTGTTTATTTGAAAAATTATTAAATCCACAACTTCCATTATATTCTGTATGTACTACAAAATCCTGATTTATTTTTTGTTTAATAAATACTGGAAAATAGCACTGTGCGTATTCTACTTTAGCTCCACTTTCCTTATCAGTTTGTATACTTCTTCCAAATGGGAACTTTCCTTTGTTATACGCAATTGTCATTCCTTTTACATTTTTTTCGACTAGAACATCATCCGGATTCTTCTTTTCTTCCTCCGGATGATAATATAAATCAGGATCATATATTTTATATTTGATTATTTTTGTTCCCTTTAGTTTTTTGCCTTTATATTTTCCTTTTAACGTAACCTTAATTTTGTATTTACCGTCATCTACCGGATATTTAGGATATTTAACCGTATAATTCTTCTTTGGTAATTTTTTACCCTTATATTTTACAATGACCTTAGGTTTTATTTTTTTGCCCGTATAGTCATATTTCTTTTTTGCTATGGTTGCTGTCCATTTAACCTTTTTTGTCTTTGCATAAATATTTTTTTCTGCACTGCATGACAATAATATGCCAATCATTACTAAAAATAATACTAACTTAAAGCTTCTTTTTTCATATTTCATTAAGAATATCTCCTTCCTTTCCCCATTCTCATCATTAGTTCCTCTACAATCTCACTATTCACTATATCAAAAATAAAGATAAAATTGTATACTTGTAAAAATAAAAATAACAAAATATATTTTAATAAGTTATAATTATTCTATTACCAATCAATTTTTTTCTTAGAAGTGGGGTGAATTAAAATGGAATCAAAATTTCAAAAAAATATCAACAAATTATCCGATTCTTCTGACAATATCGCTAATAATGGAGACTTTATCAAGCGTGATTACGACCGTTCAATAAACATGTGGAATGATGTTTATTCTAATTGTAAAATTGTAGATTTAAAGGGAAAATCATTATCTGTTGAGCCTATGTTTGATATTTGCCTTGATATATTTGCAAGCAAATGCAAAAACATATTAGATTTTGGTTGTGGAACAGGAGATATTCTTTTTCAGTGCTATGAATTTGGAAATACAGATTCAGGACTAGGAGTGGATTTATCTGAAACAGGAATTGAATTTGCTAAAAAATTTACTTCCGTAAACAATTATCACAATCTTGATTTCCAAATTGGCGATATTTCTTTTTTTGATAATTATAATAGTAATAGTTTTGATGGTATTATTTTGTCTAACGTTTTAGATGTTATGCCTAAGGATGTTGCTTTAAAGACTTTTAGACGGCTTACGGATTTGCTTGTTCCTTCAGGACTTATGTTCGTTAAACTCAATCCATATTATGAGAAATCTGATATGAAGGCATGGGGATTCACTCAGATAAATGATAATCTTTTCGAGGAGAATGGCGTTCTTAGATATCGTGAGTTGGATACTGCTTCATGGAAGCAAAGTTTTGAAAAACATTATGAGATTATTCGCTATCTTGAATTTCCTTATCCGTGGCAGGATGGTATGAACCGCTTGTTTTTACTTCAGAAAAAATTGTAAATATTGTAATAATTATTTTAAATAACGGAGTAGTTTGCCCATCTACATTGGGCAACTTCTTCCATTATCTTTTTCCATATCGCCTTTAACATATCTTGCATTAAATTCCATATTGATATCTCTTATTTCTCTCTTTCCATCAATGTAATCATTATACATTTCAGCAAGTCCGGCCATACATCCGTCACAGTTAGCCTCTATGTTTCCAAGCGACTCCTCAACTATCTTTTTTCTTTCTTCTCTTGTTGTATCTTTTATTAAATATCCTGACATGCTTTCTCTCCTAATATTATGTTATTTACGTTGTTCTAATTTTTACGTAATTATAATCTAATTTGCTTTTTCCCTTAATAATATGATATTTGCCCTCTCTTTAATCGACGGCTATTCGTTGCAAATTTCACTTTAAAAGAGAGCCAGATAAATCTGACCCTCTTTCTAGATTATACATTATTTACTTACTTTTACAACCTTTTTGCTACTCCATTTTCCAAATACTTTCTTACCGTTAATTACTGTATAAGCTCGAACCTGGATGTAGTATTTTCCTGCTTTAGCTTTCTTCAAAACATATGCTTTTTTGATATTTTTAATTGTTTTGATTTTAGCTTTTTTCATTTTCTTGTTTAATGCATATCTAACCTGATATCCTTTAACTTCTTTTTGCTTTTTCCATTTGATTGTAATGCTCTTCTTTTTGTTTACCTTTGCTGACACTCCGGTTACTTTGCCAGGTTTTGTAATTTTTGCATCATTACCCTTGTCTGAAGTTGTCGCATTGTCTGTTCCGTTACTTATATTAGTATTGTTTCCACCAGGAGTAGTTGTTCCATTGTTATCAGATGGATTTGGATTAATGCTTTCTTTTGCAATAGTAAATTCTTTAACAACTTCACCATCATATAATGTATTAAATGTTACTACTGCTTCATATGTTCCTTCATCTTTAATTTCAGTTACAACTGTTCCTGTTGCTTTATTTCTGTAAGCAACTGTGTAATATTCAGATGAAATTGTCTTGTCATCTGCATCCTTTACAGTTACAGTTGGAGTAATGCTGTTTCCTGTGTATTCAAATTTTGTATTTGAAATATCTACACTCTTAATCTGTTTTATAGGCTGCTTTTCTGTCTGACCGCATTTACATCTGTTTTCTATGTAACCGTCTTTTTCAGTAGTAGCCTTTGTTACTGTTGATAATGCAACATAATCATGCTTATGCTCTTCTTCAAGTTCTTCGCCTGTTGAACTTTCTCCCAATTTAACAAGATTACTTACTTGTGCACCTGTGTTTTCCTCATCAATTACACCTGTATTATATAACTTACTAAACATTGAATTGCCTTCATCATATGAGCTGATTCCACCAATATCTTCCAAACCACTTATTTTACCATTGTTAACAAGTCCTGTTCCTTTTACAGAAGAAGTATAACTAAATATTCCGCCTGCATAACCATTTGATGAAATATTTCCGTTATTTATACAGTTTGTAACAGTTATACCTTTCGCATACTCAATCATTCCTGATGCTTCTTCTCCTCCAAATACATTAGCATTATTAATACAGTTACTTACTTCAACCTCATTATCATTTGTACAATCTATATATTGTACAATACCTCCTGCACAATATCGTCCATTAATGGCTCCGTTATTTTCGCAATCTGATAATTTCAAATTTCCAGAACTGTTGCCAAGTATTCCTGCTACTGCATCTCCTGCAATTTCACCGTTATTAACACAATTATTTATAATTAATCCACCGGCATCTGTTGATCCACTAGACGCAGCATATGTAACACATATTCCTGCTGTATAAGTATAATTACCCTTTGCTATACTTTCCACTTTGCCTTCATTTGTACATCCTGTTATTGATGTTGTATATGGTTTATCATCTGTATTAGTAACTCCTACAACAATTCCTGCTGTATAACCATAAGTTGTAATGTCACCTCTGTTAATGCAGTCTTTTATAATACAATTTCTAGCTTCAACAATAATACCACCAACTACATTTGCCTTTGTAGTAGCAATATTTCCATTATTTTCACATTTATCAAAAATACAATCCTCTGCCTCGCATACCAATCCTGCCACTATCTGCGTATCATTGTTGCATATAATGTCTGCATTATTTATACAATGTGTGAATTCACTCTCATACGCTTCCCTTATCATAGCTGAACAATAACCGTCTGTTTCAATCCTATTACCTGTAACACTACAGTTTGTAAATTTTGAACCAATAGTAGAATTTGCAAGGTAGATACCCACACCTTTGCCATCTTTTTGTTCTTTACATTCGATTTCAAGGTCCTTTACTTCACTTACGTAAATATACTCGAATAACATTGTTTGAGTTCCGTCTGAATTAATTCCTGATATTTTATGACCATTGCCATCAAAAGTACTATTCTTTAGTGTTTTGCTTCCGATAACTCCATCTTCATCATCATAATTTTCCGGAAACTCTATATCATTCATAAGCTTTCCGCTGATTCCTGACTCTACATTTTTCAAATATGTAATTAATTGGTCAAATGTAGAAATCTCATAGTAACCGTCTTTCTCGCTTTTTACTACTTCCTCGTCAGCGCCACATTCCATGCACTTGCCATCTGTAAATGAATGCTCTAATTTCTCAATTGTTTTGCCTTCTTCAATAACTTTATGGCATATTGTACAATACACATCTCCTGTGTATCCATCTTTTTCACATGTTGCATCAGCACTGTTATAATCATTTATCAAATATGAATCTAATGTTCCCGGCTCCACATCATGGTATGCCTTTATGACTTTATTTTCCGGCTGGTTTTCATTTTCCAAACCGCAATACTCACATTTACTGTCACCTAAATATCCGTCAGTTGTACATGTTGCCTTTACGCTATTAACTAAGACATACTTATGGTCTGCATATCCACGTTCTTCATTTTCTTCAACTGTCTCATATCCACAATTCACACATCTTAAATAATTTTTAGCATATTCATTACATGTAGGTTCAATTGACTTATAATTAATGTAATTATGTTCACTGTCAGGTTCTATGTTTTCACCATGTTTTACAACTTTTCCACATAAATCACATATAACATCCCCTGTATAACCACCTTCTGAACATGTTTTAATTGCTTTATTTTCTATATGTGTCCTGTCATGTGGACAATCAATCTTTACAGTAAATTCTCCATAGTTATCGTCATCTGGAACTATCACCAAGTAATATTTCTTATCTTTTTGAACCTTATACTTAACTGCCGGAGCGCCTTTTCCACCACCATACACATTTTCTGCCAAATAGTTTTTAAAGCTTATATAATCGCTATCTCCTGAATAATATTTTTCAAGTTCCTCCACAAGCATTTCATCGCTATAATTTGTTTCGTCAAACAAGTATCCGATGCTATTCCAATATCTTGTATTGTTACATTCAAAAAGAATTTTTTCAGTTTCCTGTGCAGTATATTCTACTACCTGAATTGGTAATTTTTCTGTTATATATGAAGAATATTCTGTGCCTTTTTTAGCATTCTCTATTCTTCCACAATTAACACATACCTCATTTTCATATTTATGTTCGAGCTTTGGAATTACCTTATTTTCTTTTAATACTTTATCACATACTGAACATCTTTCTTCACCTGTTTTTCCTTCGAAATAACAATTTGTTTCTCTGACATCCACAACCTCAACTGTATGTTCACCCGGCTCAATCGTTTCCCCCTGTTCAATATTTTTTCCACATGTATCACAAATAACATCACCTGTGTAACCACCCTCTGTACAGTCTGAAAGTGTTCTTCCTTCCCTGTGTGTTTTCTCATGAGTACATGTTATTGTTATGCTAAATTCACCTGTAGATGTTGAATAAGGTCCTACAACAAAATAATATATCTTATCTTTCTCTAATTCTGCTGTTATTTCAGGTGCCGAGTTTGCGCCATCATCATCGTTAGTATACCAATAACCTTTTAATCTAGGATTGTCTCCAGTATTTTTCTCTATTATTGCGTTAAACTTTTCTATTCCGTCTATTATAACCTGGTCATTAAAGTTTTTTTCTTTAAATAAATAGCCATATGAATCCCAAACTGTAATATTTTCACAATGAAACTTGTACTTTCCATTTTTAGGTGCCTTAAACTGTATTACCTGGAACGGATATGAATTTGTTGTCTTTGATGTATATGTTGTATCTAACTGGGCATTATTAATTCTTCCACAGTTTTTACATACATTATCTTCATATTCATGTTCAAGCTTTGGTATTACTTCATTTTCTTTTAATACTTTATCACATACTGAACATCTTTCTTCACCTGTTTTTCCTTCGAAATAACAATTTGTTTCTCTGACATCCACAACCTCAACTGTATGTTCACCCGGCTCAATCGTTTCCCCCTGTTCAATATTTTTTCCACATGTATCACAAATAACATCACCTGTGTAACCACCCTCTGTACAGTCTGAAAGTGTTCTTCCTTCCCTGTGTGTTTTCTCATGAGTACATGTTATTGTTATGCTAAATTCACCTGTAGATGTTGAATAAGGTCCTACAACAAAATAATATATCTTATCTTTCTCTAATTCTGCTGTTATTTCAGGTGCCGAGTTTGCGCCATCATCATCGTTAGTATACCAATAACCTTTTAATCTAGGATTGTCTCCAGTATTTTTCTCTATTATTGCGTTAAACTTTTCTATTCCGTCTATTATAACCTGGTCATTAAAGTTTTTTTCTTTAAATAAATAGCCATATGAATCCCAAACTGTAATATTTTCACAATGAAACTTGTACTTTCCATTTTTAGGTGCCTTAAACTGTATTACCTGGAACGGATATGAATTTGTTGTCTTTGATGTATATGTTGTATCTAACTGGGCATTATTAATTCTTCCACAGTTTTTACATACATTATCTTCATATTCATGTTCAAGCTTTGGAATAACTGTTCCCTCTGCTAATTTTATATTACAAACACTACAATATGTATCTCCTGTATAACCCTCTACATAACAACTTGTCTCTTTAACATCTGATACTTCTTCCTGATGTTCACCCGGTTCCAAAGTCTGTCCCTGTTCCACAACTTTTCCACATGTATCACAGACAGTATCTCCTGTATAGCCACCTACTATACAATTCGAAAAAGTTCTTCCTTCTATATGTGTTTTCTCATGAGAACATGTTATTGTTATTCTAAATTCACCTGTAGCTGTTGAATAAGGTCCTACAACAAAATAATACGTCTTATCTTTCTCTAATTCTGCTGTTATTGCAGGTGCGCTATTTTTACCATGTTCATCGTCGCACTTCCAATAACCACTCAACGTAGGTATTTCTGCACCTGAATCTGCCTTTTTTGCGTTAAACTTTTCTATTCCGTCTTTTATAACCTGGTCAGTAAAATTGTCTTCTTTAAATAAATATCCATATGAATCCCAATTTTTAATATTTTCACAATAAAACTTGTACTTTCCATTTTCAGGTGCCTTAAACTGTATTACCTGGAACGGATATGAATCTGTTGTCTTTGATGTATATGTTGTATCTAACTGGGCATTATTAATTCTTCCACAGTTTTTACATACATTATCTTCATATTCATGTTCAAGCTTTGGAATAACTGTTCCCTCTGCTAATTTTATATTACAAACACTACAATATGTATCTCCTGTATAACCCTCTACATAACAACTTGTCTCTTTAACATCTGATACTTCTTCCTGATGTTCACCCGGTTCCAAAGTCTGTCCCTGTTCCACAACTTTTCCACATGTATCACAGACAGTATCTCCTGTATAACCTCCAACTGTACAATCCGATAAAGTTTTTCCTTCTATATGTGTTTTATCGTGAGTACATGTTATTGTTACGCTAAATTCTCCTGTATATGTATAAACATAATAAGTACCCAAAACGAAATAATATGTCTTATTTTTCTCTAATTCTGCTGTCATTGCAGGTGCACCATTTTTACCCCCATCATCATTAACACCCCAAAAACTATTCAATCTTGAATTCTCTACATTCCAATTTTCTAATTTTGCATTAAACTTTTCTACTCCATCTGATATAATCTGATCACTAAAAGCATCTTCTTTAAATAAATATCCATATGAATCCCAATTTGTAATATTTTCACAATAAAACTTGTACGTTCCATTTTCAGGTGCCTTAAACTGTATTACCTGAAACGGATATAAATTTGTTGTTTTTGATGTATATGTTGTATCTAACTGGGCATTATTAATTCTTCCGCAGTTTTTACAAACATCATCTACATAATCATGTTCTAATTTTGTAATAGCATTTCCTGATTTTGTTGTTTCTCCACAAACTGTACAATATATTTCACCTGTGTAACCATCCAAGTAACAGCTTGCTTCCCTAACTTTACGAAGTTCTTCTGAATCTTTGTGACCATTGGCTGGAGTTGATTTTCCCTGTTCTAAAACCTTATCACATGTAGGGCAAATCTTATCTCCCGTATAGCCTTCTTCTGTACATGTTGCTTCTTTTACTGTTTTCTTATCAATAATAGCATCTGCATGTCCTCCAGACTCTACATCTTCTCCATCAGCTATCTTTTCGCCACAAAATCCACAATAAGTATCACCTGTATAGCCGCCCTGTTCGCAGTCAACTAAAGTCTTATTCTTTACAACATACTGTGATTCAGGATGAATACATGAATTATATTCTATTACGCCTGTGCTATTAAGAGTGATAGTACAATCATTCCATTTCCCTGCACCTGTATTTCTTTTGCTATCGTAAATTTCCGCTACTGTTTCATTTATGCTATTAGGTTCACCCTGATTCCAATTTGTGTAACTTACTTCACTTCCATCTGCCCACAACCATTCCTGAAGGTTCTCTGCATTTCTTATAAGTCCAATATAAGATGATGCACTAGCCCTTTCAACTGATGCTACTTTTGTAACTATCTCATTTTCTTCTGCTGATGAAATACAGACAAGGTAGCCACCGCTTTCCTTAGCTTCTGCATTTACCTGCTCGTATGTTCCCGCACTACTTAACTTATAAAAATGTCCGGTAGTCTTGTCGTACGCCATATCATCTGCATAAATTACTGTTTCGCTTTCATTATCATTTGTGTCTGCATATGTCGCAACCGGCATTATATTATTACTTAAAATCATTGCCAACGATAATGACATACTTAAAAATCGTGTCCATTTTTTTCTCATCCTTTGCCCTCCTATAGTTAATTAAATCCACTAGAATCGTTTATTTCTGTACTATCTTTAGTGCAGTAAATTAAATTATTCTAATTTACATATAAATTATAAAATAAAAAGATATCCCTTTTCTATGTTTAGGCATCAAGCGGTCATTTTTAGGCATCAAGTGGTTACATAAAATACGTCTCCTTTTTATTGTAATAAAACTCCACTTACGCAGAATTTGTTGTCATTTATTTCTATTTTTATGTCTCCATTGTACTTTTCTACAACATATTTTGCTGATTCAATTCCTATTCCACTTCCATTTTGCTTTGTGGATAAAAATTTATTTCCGCTCATTTTTATATTTCCATCAAAAGTATTATCTATTGAAAAAACTATTGAACCCGCATTTGGTCTATGTATTTTTAACTCTATACTTCGTTTATCCTTTTGAACATTTTCACATGCATCTATTGCATTTTCTATCAAATTGCCAAACAATACTGTTAAATCAGCATCTTTAATACTTATTTCATTTGGCAATGCAATATCTATATTTATCTTTATATCTGCATTTTCCGCCTGCTGCACATAATATACAAGAACTGCATTAAGTGCAAAATTTCCACAGTATACTATCGGATTTTTCAAATAAGAATGGTTAAGATATGTTCCCAGATATTCTTCAATTTTTTCACATTCGTTTTTCTGCGCCATTGCATATACAACGCTTATATGCTGTCTCAAATCATGTCTTGCCCTTCTTGTCACATCCATCTGTTTTTTCAATTCGTCATAACGAAGATTCTGAAGTGCAAGCTGCTTATTTTCATCACGCAGTTTTAAATTGTGTTCAAATTCAATCAGTGCATTTACTAAAACTCCATATACTAAAAGAGCCCCTACATTAATAAAGAATGTGAATATGAGATTTATGTAATTTAATGCTAATTCCAGAGATGATTTTGAATTAAAATAAAGTCCATGGTACCAGAACAGATAAAATGTAGCAGGAATCATCCAAAGATATCTCCACAAATTTGCATTTGTTTCAATATATGCCACTTCTTTTATGAACTTCTTAAAAAATATAAACATCAGTGGTACAAATATTAACTGAATTACAAATGTACATACTGAAAAGGTCCATCGGTTATTTTGCAATGCCATCTGTGGAAAAATCTGTCCCTCAAGCCACTTTGCAGCCATTACAACAAAATTAGCAAAATTTGAAACAATAAGTAAAACGAATACCAATTTTCCAAATTTTTCTTTAACTGCAACAAAATAAAATGCTGCATAACAAGCTGTACTTATAAGAGAAATTAAACCTTTCTGCCCCTGTGAACATGTTGTTGCATAAACCCCCATAATGCTTTGAAATGCTGCAAGAATTATTATAAAACTTATTGTCTTTTGTTTAGAAAAACGCAATTTTTCCGTGAACGGATAAATTGCAAGTCCAATATACGGAAGCAGATTCAAACATGAGTATAATATTATTTCAAATATTCTAAATTTTGACATTTAGTTGTCCTCCCCGCTCCTTAATCTTTCAATCAGGTAATTTGTATACATTTTCTTAACTTCTGCATATTTTCTTCTGCTAATAGGTACATATTCTCCATTAATCATTTTAAATCTGTCATCTTCTAATCCATCGACTTTTGTAAGGTTAACCAGGACTCCTTTAAAACACTGAATCAGTTCTCTATGTTCATCTGTGCATTTTTCAAAATTTTGTTGCGTACATCTTAACTGAATATTATTTCCATCAATGCAGTAAATCGTTACATAGTGTCCTGAAAATGTAGTGTACAAAATAGAATCTACCGGTATAACCTGTCCATCCGGCAAATCTATTAATTTTTTCTTTTTCCTATCATCCTCAAAAATTCTTTCCATTGTTTTAAGCATTCGCGCTTTATTAAAAGGTTTTATAAGGTAATCATGTGCCTGAACTTCATAACTTTCACTGGCAAATTCATTACTTGTCGTTATAAAGATTATTTTTGCAACTTTATCAATCTGCCTAAGTTTTTTGGCAGTATCAATTCCTGTCAGTTCTTTCATATATATATCCAAAAAAACTATGTCAAAAAATTCTCCCGGTTCTGACACACTTAATACTTTTACAAATTCCTCACCACTTGAAAGTTGTGTAATTTGAGGATTTTCTTTTGTTTTCTCGCTGAAAATTTCAGTTATTTCTTTTGTTAAATATTTTCTGTCTTCTTCATTGTCATCAACAATAGCTATTCTCATTTGCTTCTCCTTATATGTATTGCTTTTGCCGTGTTTGCTGCCTTTGCATCTGTTTCTTCCTTTTAATTCGTTATAGTTTGTTGTTTTTATCTGTTTAATAATTATATCAAATTTGTTTTCTTTATAGCAATGTAGTGAAACATTTTTTTAAAAAAGTCGGAAATGCTCATAACATTTCCGACTTTTACATTCAAAAAATTGCAACCTTTATTATTTTTATTAGATAAAATAAGGATGCCGCTTTAATATCTATCCAAGCGACATCCCTGTTTAATTTTTCATACTAGGAATTATAAAATATATTGAAGATTTTTTACATTTATCTTCTGTATAAGCTTTATTTATATGCTCTCTCCTGTAATATGTATTTCCCCCTCCCTTCGGTCAACGGCTATTCGTCGGAAACATTTATAAAAAATGAACTTTGTTCATTTTGTTTTCTCCTGTTTATTAGGATTCATTATAATTACTGTAGCTGTTCCGTCATCTGATGATATTTCAACTACATTATATTTATATGTAATATAATCTGATGCCGGATTTATAAATATTCCTGTTCCTTCTGTTCTTGTTACTTTGCGTCCGTTTATTGTGGCTTTAAAGTTTCCTGCTCCCATTTCACCTACTGCCATATATAATTCGCCAAATCCTGCGTTTTGGAACTGACATACATTTAATGTTCCGTTTACTACTGCATATTTGCATCCTGACAAGCTCTGGTCAAATTCGCTATTATTGTTGTTTCTAACATTCTTATAGTTTAATGATGCATATTGTGAATCATCTGATTTTGTTTCTGTATCTGATGACTGATTATATGTTCCTGCTTTATTCGGATTCATTATAACTATTGTGGCTGTTCCATCATCTGATGTTACTTCAACTACATTATATTTGTATGTAATATAATCTGATGCCGGATTTATAAATACTCCTGTTCCTTCTGTTCTTGTTACTTTACGTCCGTTTATTGTGGCTTTAAAGTTTCCTGCTCCCATTCCACCTACTGCCATATAAAATTCACCAAATCCTGCATTCTGGAACTGGCATACATTTATTGTTCCATTTACCACTGCATATTTGCATCCTGATAAGCCCTTGTCAAATTCATTGTTTTTGTTATTTCCTATGTCTCTATAATTTAATGTTGCATATTTTGAATCATCAGTCGCAGGCTTTGTTGTTTCTTGTTTTGTTGTAACCTCAGGTTTCTGTGTTGTTGTTTCTTGTTTTACTGTAGTTGTCTCGGGCTTTGTTGTTTCCTGTGGTTTCTGTGTTGTTGTTTCCTGCTTTACTGTAGTTGTCTCTGACTTTGTTGTAACTTGCTGCTTCTGTGTTGTTGTCTCTGGCTTAGCTGTAGTAATTTCAGGCTTTGTTGTTTCCTGTGTATCGTCCGTATTTGGATTTTCTCCATCTCCGCTCTTTCCACCTGCATAAACTGAATTTGCCGGTACATCAACATATGTCTTATCTGAGAAATATGTTCTTTGTGTCCTATCTGTGTGATTTTCTACAACGTAAGTCTTAACTCCATTTTTCTCTAATACAACTGAAAATGGAGTACTTCCTGTTATATCAAAATTCTGGTTTCCATATTCTTTCAAACTTGTAATGTAAGCTAATGTATGTGCTCTTGATTCACCATTTTCAACTTTTCCGTTATCACTTAAATCAACTTTTGCAAGTGCTGCATCCGGGTCATAGTATGCATAGTATTCAGCAACCACGTCCTGATTTGTCTTAGGATCAGTAAGCATATCACCTTTGCCATAAGTAGCGCAAATCTGCTCTTTGTTATTTACAAAATGAGTCCACTGCTTACTGTTTTCTCCTATGCTGTCAACTACTGCCTTAACTTTCTCTTTATATTTACCCATATAAAGTGTTGCCCCTGATATTGGAAGCATTGTAATTGTAGTAACTTCTATTGGATTTTCTGTCCACCATGCCGTATGGTCATATTTTCCACCAAATAATCTTGTTACTGTCTGAATATTATAGTTATTGCTGTCTTTATATTCTTTAGTAAAAATCTCATCATGCACATCATAATAATAGTCTTCAATTGCAGCTATTTCTGT
>QFCE01002109.1_pt1 | contig 26589 bp, 24 predicted proteins | sample 5346091 | NCBI WGS metagenome assembly QFCE01 (sample SAMN09062252, study PRJNA434731) | Human gut metagenome, whole genome shotgun sequencing project. | isolation source: stool timepoint A chromium assembly | host: Homo sapiens | collected 2015 | reverse complement strand
GCACTCCATCCGCCCGCCGGCGGCGGGCGCTCGGTTCTCCTTTCCGGAACCGATTTTGCGGGGATGGGAGACGCTGCCCCCATCCCCGGCTTGTCCGGCTCCGCTTATCTGCGCGGAGCCATGGCGGGGGGAATCGGTTGGTGACTGCTTGTGTAAAGCAGCAATTTAGCGGTAATAATTCAGCATTACCTTTGATTCATCAGGTTTTTGCGGTGATTGTGCCTTCCGCATCATGCCATGCACCGTCGTAATACACCTGTGCACTGATTTCGATTATGTAAGTTTTGCCGGATGCAATTGTAGCGCTTTTGCTACTAAAACATTTGTAACTGTTTGTACTGGCTGACATAGTGCTGATTTCTTTGCGTCCAATGAGCTGCTTTTGGTATAGAGTTGCGTCGAATTTTGTTTTGGTGATATCGGTGGGACCTAATACTGAAACAGTATAAAGTTGGTTAGAAACGTCTACACTACCACTCATTACTATTTCGGTATCATAATAAGGCTGAATTTCGCTTGCAAAGGCACTGACCGTCATAGTCAGCAGCATGGCGGCCGCCAATACAACGGCGAACAATTTGGATGCGGTGAATTTTCTTGTGTACATAAGTAATCGATCCTTTCTTGATCTTAAAGTATTGGAGTGTCGCGACACATTCCGGATATCTATACGCAGCCAGTGAAAATTACTGGACAAGTTTTTGGGAAAAATTTTCGTATTTTCAAGAATTTGTAATTTATGACAATTTGATGGGGCTGTATTTGTGCAAAAAGCAGACGCATGGCAGAGATATGCCATGCGTCTGCTGGAACAGATTTGCTGCTATATACTTTGTTTCTACTCAATTTCTACTTATATATATAATGTATTAGTAGATGTTTTCAGCAATGCGGTACACTTCAGACAGTGGGATGGTGGAGCTTTCCAGATAAATTTGGTGTTCGATGTTGTCTTTTGTCCATAACAATACGTAACCATCGTGCTGACGGAATGTACCGAGATAAGCAGTTACATCATTGAACGGTACTGGCACATAGTCAATATGCTCGTTATCCATTACATAACCAGAAAGAGTTTGCGCAATACCTACTTCGATATTTAACATAGAAGTTCTATCTGTTGATTCATAAGCGTAAGAGAATCTGGTGCTGTATGAATAAGATAGTTCTTCCTGATACACAAACCCATCCGGAATATAGTGGGGCCCATAACCCTCGGGAAGAACGGCAGGCCCTTTGCCCTCGACTTCGTACTGAATCCGGACAAAATTCTCCGTCCATTCGATCAGGGTGTTGACCACGGCGGCCCGCATCTCGGCATTGGTCATCAGCGTGGCAAACAGCATGGACAGCACGATGACAGCCGCCACCAGCGTTTTGCGGACCACATGCAGCGATCTGCGGCGCGCGCGCAGCAGCGCCTTGCGTTCGACCCCCAGCGCCGCGAACGTCCGCCGGGTCGCTTCGGACGTATCGGGATACTTCTCTTTCAATTCCTTCGGCGTCGGGTAGGCGTCCACTTCCCGCCGCACGCTCTCTTCGCAGGCTGCTTTCAGCAGTTCCCGCAGTGATACCAGTTCAGGTTCCTGTTTCATCGTTCTTCGCCATCCTTTCCCGCGCCATGCGATAGGCGCGCTGAAGCCGTTTGTACACCGTGGTCTTGTTGAGATCGAGAATGTCGCAGATCTCGTCGTCGCTGTAACCGATCATTTTCAGCCGAAGTGTGTCGCGGTAAATTTCGGGCAAACTGTCCACAACGGCTATGGCGTGTTCGAGCCGGTCGGCAGTCATCACCAACCGTTCCGTGTCCAGCGACGCGTCGGCGAACACGCTGTCGGTATCTTCATCCGGAGGTTCACCCGCGGGATGGTTGCATCCCGGCGAAGATAGTCCAACGCTCTGCGCCGGGCACAAAGTGCGGCAAGATGCGTAACTTTCTTGCTGCTCCCGCTGCGAAAGGTGGAAAAGTGTTTGGCAATGTACACGAACGTATTCTGCATCACATCCTCTGCGGCCGAAGGACCCACGATCTTTTCGGCTTCGTAGAGAACCAGGCGGTGATAGCGTTCGTAATACCGGAGAAAAGCCTCCTCATCTTTCTCGTTTTCCAGAAATGCCAGACATGCTGTTAATGAAAACATACTGCGATCCCCCCTTGAAATTCCGAAGATTTGTTTTATAAAATACCTGAAAGCGGTATGGATGTCTATGGCTGTCTACGGTTGCCGGAGGGGTCTTCTATGAACAGAACGCAGCAAACGCAAAAGACTGGACAGGATTTTTACAATTTCCTAATAAAAATTGGCGGACATTTGTCCGCCAAAGAGAAAAACTGCGCATTGAAAAGCGTGCTGCGGCGTGGTATAATACAACCAGCACAAGTCCCCCTGCTGCCGCAGACGAAAGGAGTAAATTGTATGAAGTTCACATTTACCTGCAAAAAAGTTGACCTGAACGATTCTGTAAAAGAGTATGCAGAGAAAAAAATCTCCAAGCTGGATCGCTATTTCAAAAATGAAGCGGAGGCCAACATCACCTTCTCTGTGGAGAAAAACAACCGCTGCGTGGTCGAAGTGACCATCCGGGGCGGAAATACGCTCTTCCGTGCCCAGGAGGAAAACAAGGAAGGAAATATGCGCGCCGCCATCGACACGGCGCAGGAATACATCGACCGCCAGATCCGCAAGAATAAAACGCGCCTGGAGAAGCGCCTGCGTCAGGGCGCTTTCGATCCCTCCGTCCTGGCCGCCGAGCCGGAGGTCAGCGAGGAGCGCGAGTTCCAGATCGTGCGCGAGAAGCATTTTTCCATCAAGCCCATGAGCGCGGAGGAGGCCATCCTGCAAATGAATTTGCTCGACCACAGCTTTTTCCTGTTCCGCCGGGAAAACGACAATGCCCTGTGCATTGTCTACGCCCGCAAAAACGGCGGCTACGGGCTGATTGAGGCGGACGAAGCCATCGAAGAGTGAGCCGGGAGCCGCGGTGACCCAGATTAAAAAAACGGGAGTACGGAATCATCCGTACTCCCGTTTTCTGTATGTGCCCTGTGTATCAGTCCCCGGTGCCGAACACGGTCCGGTCCCGAATGTTGTCGTAGTGGCTGCCGCCGGAGGCGGTGAAGCCGGTGTAGCCGCAGCTTTCCCAAATGGCGCGGGCGTCGCTGTCCTTTTCCAGCGCGTCCATGGCTCCCAGCAGGGCGGACTGGAAGTCGGTGTCGCCAAAGGGTTCTTCGCCGGCGCGCAGCACCATCACGTCGCCCCAGATGGGCGCGGTAACGCCCAGAACCTGAATTTCATTGAAGATGCTGTCCTCGTGGCCAAAGCCCATTTTTCCGGTGGAATCGATGTCATCGGCGGCGAGCTGCCAGGCTTCGGCATAGTCGATGCGCAGGTCCGCGGGAATCACAATCACGTCCGCCTCTTCGGCAGAGGCTTCGGAAAAGAGCGCGCCGTAGCCGTCCATGGCCTGCAGGTTCGGCAGATCTTCGAGGGTTTTCCCGAATTGTTCGCTCAGCCACAGATCGGGGTAGAAAAAGTCCGAAGAGGAGGAAGCTTTGGCATACATCCATTTGGCCGCAGACAGCTCTTCCCAGGTCAGCGTGCCGTTTTTGGCGGACTGGGCCAGGGCGCGGCCGGTTTCGGAATTGGTGGCGCAGATCAGGGTGCGGCTGTAGGGGCAGTCCTCATCGGTATAGGTGGGGTGCTCGGCGCTACCGTTCCAGTCGGCGGCGTTGAGGGAGTTGACGCTGACGCCGGGCTTTGTGGCGGTCATCAGCAGATCCACGTCGTCGCTGTAGGTGAAGTACTGGCTGGCTGGCAGAATGGCCAGATCCGCGGTGCTGTCGTCCAGCGCCTTGCCGCTGGCGGCGGCGGTGGGAGCCACGCTGAGGGTGATGTCCTCCACGGCCCAGCCCCGGTCGGCCAGCTCTTGGCGCAGGGAAGCAATGAAGCCGTCCCTGTGCTGCTCCACCACAGCGGAGCTGGCGGCGTACGGCAGCAGGATATTCAAATGGGCCGCCGTGCCGGTGATGGGAGGCGTTTCGCCGGCGGAGGAAGGCTCGCCCTGCGGCGTGCCGCAGCCGGTCAGCGCCAGGGCGGCCAGAGCGGCGCTCAGCAGGAGGGAAAGAAATTTTTTCATGGAAATGGGATCCTTTCTGGAGCATGTTGTTGGGGCTATTATAGCGTATTTCCCGGGAAATGTGTCAATAAACTGTGAACAGCGCGGGAAAAACTACCGCTTTTGTCACACCGGCGCGGCGTCCACCGTGTTGCCGCACAGCGTGGCGGCGCGGCCGCCGTCGGTCAGGGCGTCGCTCAGCAGGGCGTTCACGGTCAGGCCGTTCAGGGACTGTTCCGCGCTGTACACCCCCTCGGCCACCACGGCGCCGGGGGCGACATTGCTGCGCACGTCGGCATAGAAGCGCACATGGGCCAGGTCGTTCCATACGTCGATCACCGCCCCGTCGGTGATGCCGCGGTCCGCGGCGTCGGCTGCGTTCAGGATCAGGCGCATGGGGCCGCGGGCTTTCACCAACTCGTCACGTTCGGAAAAGGAGGAGTTCAGCGTGGCCTGATGGGGAGCCACCACCAGGCGCAGCGGATAGCTGCCGCTGGGGTCCGGAAGGTAACAGGGCAGCGGATGGGGCAGCTCCGGGCGCAGGAATTCCAGCTTGCCGCTCTTGGTTGCAAAAGCGCAGGGATCGTCCTGGGGCAGCAGCACGGCGCGGCCCTGGGCAAACTGCTCCTTTGCCCCGGCACTCAGGCGCTCCCGCCAAGGGGTAGGGGCGGCCAGGACGGCATCTTTCAGTTCTTCGTTGGTCTGATGGAAATAGTCCTCCGTAAAGCCCATGGCCCGGCCCAGCAGGGCAAACGTTTCAAAGTTGGATTTGCTCTCGCCCAGAGGCGCGATCACCGGGTCGGTTTTCTGGATGCAGAGGTTGCCGTAGGAAGCGGCCAGGTCGCCGTGCTCCATGGCGGTGTCCGCCGGCAGGACGATATCAGCATATTTGGCGGTGTCGGTGAGGAAACGCTCATGCACCACGGTGAACAGGTCCTCCCGCCGCAGGCCCCGGAGTACGGCGCTCTGGTTGGGGGCGATGGAGGCGGGGTTGGAACTGTAGACATACAGGCTCAGGATGGGCGGGTCGTTCAACTCCGTCAGGGCCGAACCGATCTGTCCCATATTGATGCTGCGCACGCGGCGCTGCTGAAAATCGGGCCGGGTAATGAGGTTGTCCCGGTACGCCGCGCTGCTGGAGGCGTTGCCGATGATGCCGCCGAAGGGCTTGGCGAAAGCCCCCGTCACCGCCGCCAGGGTGGTGACGCAGCGGATGGTCATGGCGCCGTTGCCGTGGCGGGACATGCCTGCGCCGAACAGGATTACCGGGGAGCGCGCCGCGGCAAAGCCCCGGGCCACGGAGGCGATTGTCTCTTTTGACACGGCGGTGGTCTGCGCGGCTGCTTCCAATGTATACGGGGCCAGCGTGGCAAGAAATTCGGCTGCGCCCAGGGTGTGTCGGTCCAAAAAGGCGCGATCCAGCCGCCCCTCCTGCTGCAGCAGCCGATCCATGGCCAGGGCCAGAAAAGCGTCCGTCCCCGGACGCACCAGCAGCACTTCGTCGGCCAGGGCTGCGGCGGGCGTGGCATATACGTCGATCAGCACCACGTGGGCGCCGTTCTTTTTGGCCGCAAGGATCTCCGAGTGGGCGTGGATCCAGGTGGCTGTCACGTTGCTGCCCCAAATAATAATGTAGTCGCAGTGGGACAGATCCCGGGGATTCTGCCCCGGCGTGGCGCCGATGATCTGTTCAAAACCTGCGTCCTTGGCTTTGGCACAGATGGTGCGCTCCAGCCGGCTGGCTCCCAGACGGCCGAAAAAGGCCTCGCCGCAGCCGTATTGAATCTGATGCTCGGTGCCGGCATAGGAATAAGGCAGGATCACTTCGGCGCCGTAAGCGGCGCTCAGGGCTTTCCAGCGGGTGGTGATTTCATCCACGGCTTCCTCCCAGGAGATGGGAACGAATTCGCCTTTCCCCTTCTCCCCCACCCGGCGCAGCGGCGTGGGAATGCGCCGGGGACTGTGGACGGTGCGCTCGTAATGCTGCATTTTGCGGCACACGAAGCCGCGCGTCACGGGATGGTCAGGATCGCCTTTGACACGGTAGACGCATTTTCCGTCGGTTTCCACCAGCAGGCCGCAGCCGTCGGGGCAGTCATAAGGGCAGGCCGAGCGTTTCCAGGTTGTTTGTGCCATAAGAAAGGCCTCCTTCTGTGATGTTGGGGATTTTTTCACAGTATAGCATGAGCGCTGCCAAAAGAAAAGGGGCGCGCTGCCGCCTGAAAATACATATTCCCGCCCGGCCCTGCATAGATTGGAGCAGAAACAGGCGGGGAGTGTTGTTGCTTGAAGGGAAACATCGAGGAGCGTGCCGTCACGCTCGCTCAATACATCATAGAGAACCGGACCACCGTCCGCGCCGCCGCTCAGAAATTCGGCATCAGCAAATCCACGGTCCATAAAGATCTGAGCGAACGTCTGCCGAAATTCAACCGCGCGCTGTACGATCAGGTAAAAGCGGTACTGGACGTGAACAAGGCCCAGCGCCACATCCGCGGCGGCATGGCCACCCGGAAAAAATACAAAGGCATCTGAAAGCCAAAAGCGGAGGCGCCCCAATCCGGGGCGCCTCCGCTTTTGGCCGGTGTACTTTTTCGCGCATCGGGGCTTGCATTTTGGCGGGAAAACGGTACAATAAAGAATACGCCTTGTGTGCAGAATCTTTTTCCGGGAAGTGTGAGAACCTTGAACCGCCATGTTTGGGCCGCGGCCTTCCGCGTCACGGTGCCGGTGCTGATCGGGTATCTGGCCATCGGCATTGCCTTCGGCCTGATGCTGGAAGCCATCGGCTATAATTTCATCTGGTCCTTTTTTATGAGCCTGACCATCTATGCCGGTTCGGGTCAGTATCTGGGCGTTTCGCTGCTGCAGCTGGGGGCGGCGCTGTCCGAGGTGGCGCTGATGACGCTGCTGCTGAATTTCCGTCATATCGTATATGGCCTGTCCATGCTGGAAAAATTTCAAACGATTCACGGGCTGCGCAAATTTTATCTCATTTTTGCACTGACCGATGAAACCTATGCGCTGCTTTCTTCTGTGCGGGTGCCTTCGGGCATGAAGCCGGCGGATTTCTACTTTGCCATCGCGCTGCTGGATCACAGCTATTGGATCATCGGCAGCGTCATCGGTTCTGTGGCCGGCGCTCTGCTGAAGTTTGATACCACCGGCGTGGACTTTGCCATGACGGCGCTGTTTGTGGTCATTGCCGTGGGCCAGTGGAAAGAAAACAAGCGGCATCTTCCCGCTCTCTTGGGCGGCGTGTGCACGTTTGTATCGCTTTCGCTCATCGGGCCGGACAATTTCCTGCTGCCGGCGCTGGGCGCCATTGTGGTGCTGCTGCTGAGCCTGCGCGGCACGCTGGATGAAGAAAAAAGGAATGCTGCCTGCGCAGCGGAAGCATTGCCTCAGGAGGTGGAGAAAGAATGGCGCTAACGCCTGCTCAGGCGGCCCTCAGCATTGCGGTGATGGCCGGCGTGACGTTTCTGACCCGCTTCCTCCCTTTCCTACTCTTTGATCGCGGCGGAAAACCGCCCAGGATTGTGCTGTATCTGGGCCGTGTGCTGCCGCCGGCAATCATCATGATGCTGATTATCTATTGCCTGCGCAATGTCTCCTTTACCAGCGCGAGCCATGGTATTCCGGAGCTTGTGTGCGTAACGGTGGCCGCGGCGCTGCACTGGTGGAAAGGGAACAACCTGTTGTCGATCTTTACGGCCACGGCGTTGTATATGTTTTTGTTGCAAGTGGTATTTTAAGCAAAAGAAGGGGCTTGGCCCCTTCTTTTTTTGTCCCGCTCCAGCTCTCTGTTCTTTCTGAATGGAAAAAAGAAATAGCGGGCGCAAGCCGCTCTGCGCGCGCATACACTGGATTGATCGAGAGAAAAGGAGGTCGTCCGTTATGGAACAAAGCAGAAACGGCAGGCCGGTTCCTGCCTCCGCGCGCAGCGGACCCTGTACGCCGGAGCCGCGGCGCTATTCCCACCCTATCGAGCGCCGGCGGGAGGGGCAGTGTGAGCCGGTACAATCCATCCTGTGTGCCCTGGCGGGGCAGAATCAGGTCCTGTGCGCCATGAAGGCAGAGCTGGATGAGATTCTGGCGCTGCTGGAGCAGCAGGCTGAAACGGCCGGCGGCGATTGCTGCCAATGAACGCCGGGCGGCCCTTTCGGGATCTTTTCCTGAAGGGGCTGCTTTTTTTCAGTCCGCCGTCGCCGGCTTGGAGTGTGCCCCAGCGCCTGCTGTCAGCTTGCGGTGTCGGAAGAGGCCCGCTGCCAAAAAACTTTTTAAAATGCAAAACATAAAAAACACGCCGATCTGCCTTATGAGGCAGATCGGCGTGTTTGGTCTGGGATGGATCAGGCTTCTTTCATAGTCATCAGAAGTTCGCCGTGCTTAACGGTATCGCCGGCGCTGACGCGGATCTCGTCGATTACGCCGTCGGTCAGGGCCAGGACGGAAGTTTCCATCTTCATGGCCTCGATTACAGCCAGCACTTCGCCGGCGGTGACCTTGTCGCCCTTTTTGACAAAGATTTTGCTGACGGCGCCGGGGATCTGGGCGCCGATCTGCATCTTGTCTTCGGGGTCGGCCATGGGGGCTTTTTTCACCTGGTCAGCGGCGGACTGATCCACCACGGTGACCTCGCGGCGCACGCCGTTGAGTTCGAAGAGCACGGCGCGCTCCCCATCGCTGTTCAGTTCGCCCAGGCCGATGTATTTGATTACCAGGGTCTTGCCGTCCTCGATTTCCACAAGGCTGGTTTCACCGGGGGCCATGCCGTGGAAGAAGATATGGCTGCCCAAGCGGCTGATGTAGCCGTATTCGCGGCGCTTCTGCAGGAATTCCTCGTACACTTTGGGATACAGGCACCAGGAGATGACTGCGCGGTCGGTGGGGTTGGCGGTATTGTTTTCCCGGATGGCTTCGCCCAGCTTTTCCTGATCCTTGCGGCTGAGTTTGATTATGTCGCCTGTCATGTCTTTCAAATGGGCGCGGGCGGCGTCGAAGTCCGCCGGCGGCAGCAACTCGCCGGGGCGGCAGGTGATGGGCGTTTCACCCTTGAGCACGATCTTCTGCAGTGCTTCGGGGAAGCCCCAGGCGGGCTGGCCCATCATGCCTTTGAAATAACTGACGACGGAGTCGGGATAACTCAGATCGGCGCCTTTTTCGAGAATATTTTCCGGTGTCAGGTCATGCTGCACCATGAAAATAGCCATATCGCCCACCATTTTGGACGAAGGCGTCACTTTTACCAGGTCGCCCAGCATGTCGTTGACCTTTTTGTACATCTCCTTGACGTCCACAAAGCGGTCGCCCAAGCCCAGGCTTTCCACCTGAGGCTTCAGATTGGTGTACTGGCCGCCAGGGATTTCATAGCGGTAGATGTCGGTGACGGGCGTTTTGAGGTCGGATTCAAATTCGGCATAACGCTGGCGGACGTCAGACCAGTAATCCGTCAGCTTTTGCAGGCTCATCAGGTCGATGCCGGTGTCACGCTCCTGTCCTTCCAGAGCGGCCACAACGGCGTTGAGGGAGGGCTGGCTCGTCAGCGACGACATGGAGGCAATGGCCAGATCCACGATGTCCACGCCCTCTTCGGCGGCCATGAGGATGGTGCTGTTCTGGTTGCCGGAGGTATCGTGAGTATGCAGCTGAATCGGGATCTCCAAGGCGTCCTTGAGCGCCTTGACCAGCTCACGGGCGGCATAGGGCTTCAGCAGACCTGCCATGTCCTTAATGGCGATGGCGTGACAGCCGCGCTTCTGCAGCTCTTTGGCCATATCCACGTAGTATTTCAGGGTGTACTTTTCCCGCGTGGTGTCGGATACGTCGCCGGTGTAGCAGATGGTGCCCTCGGCGAACTTGCCCTGCCGGATGACCTCGTCCAAGGCTACCTCCATGCCGGGCAGCCAGTTCAGCGAGTCGAACACGCGGAACACATCGATGCCGCCCTCGGCCGCCAGGCGGACGAATTCCCGGATCACATTGTCGGGGTAATTGGTGTAGCCCACGGCGTTGGCGCCGCGCAGCAGCATCTGGAAAGGAATGTTGGGGATGGCCTTGCGCAGTGCATCCAGCCGTTCCCAGGGAGATTCGTGCAGGAAGCGGTAGGCCACGTCGAAGGTGGCGCCGCCCCACATTTCCAGGGAGAAGCAGTCTTTCAGGATTTTGGCGGTGCCGTCGGCGGCACGGACCATATCGCGGCTGCGCACCCGGGTGGCCAGCAGGGACTGGTGGGCGTCGCGCATGGTGGTGTCGCACACCAGAAGTTTCTTTTCGCCCAGCACCAGCTTGGACAGGGCTTCAGGGCCGTGCTGATCCAGATACTGCTTGTAGCCTGCGGGAATCTCGCCCGCCACCTCAGGCACGCGGGAGGGTTCATACATTTTGGCGCCGGCCTGGGGATCGTTGACCACGATATTGCCGATGTATTCCAGCAGCTTGTTGCCGCGGTTGCGGGACTCGGAGATATCGAACAGCTCCGGCGTTTCGTCAATGAATTTGGTATAGCACTGCCCTTTACGGAAGGTCTCGTTGGTCAGAATATTGGTGATAAAGGAGATATTGGTTTTTACACCGCGCACGCGGGTTTCGCTCAGGGCGCGCAGGGCTTTGTGGCAGGCGCCGGCGAAGGTATTGTCGCAGCAGGTAACTTTCACCAGCAGGGAGTCGTAATAAGGAGAGATTTCCGCGCCGGAATAGCCGTTTCCGCCGTCCAGACGGATGCCGAAGCCGCCGGAGGAACGGTAGGCGGTGATTTTTCCGGTGTCAGGGGCGAAATTGTTGGCCGGGTCCTCGGTGGTCACGCGGCACTGGATGGCGTAGCCCCGGGGCTGGATGTCCTCCTGGCAGGTGATGCCGATTTCGGGGTCACTCAAAGGCTTGCCCGCGGCGATCAGCAGCTGGGCGCGCACCAGATCCACGCCCGTAACCATTTCGGTGACGGTGTGTTCTACTTGGATGCGGGGGTTCATTTCGATGAAGTAGTGGTGCCCCTGGCGGTCCACCAGGAATTCCACTGTGCCGGCGTTGACAAAGCCCACCGCCTTGGCGATCTTCACTGCGTCGGCACACAGGGCGTCGCGCACCTTCTGATCCACAGAAAAGGCGGGGGTGAACTCCACTACCTTCTGAAAACGGCGCTGCAGGGAGCAGTCGCGCTCGTGAAGATGGACGACGTTGCCGTATCGGTCGGCCAGAATTTGCACCTCGATGTGTTTGGGCTGCTCAAGAAATTTTTCGATGAAGATACTGTCGTCCCCGAAGGCTTTGGCGGCCTCGCCTTTCACCAGGTTGAAGGCGGGGATCACTTCCTCCTCGCTGTCGCAGCGGCGCATGCCGCGGCCGCCGCCGCCGGCTGCCGCCTTGAGCATAATGGGGAAGCCGTATTCCCTGGCCTTTTCCAGGGCTTCCTCGCCGCTTTTGAGCGGCTCGGTGCCGCCGGGGATGATGGGTACCCCGCAGCGGATGGCCGTTTCTTTGGCGGCAAGCTTGTCGCCCATCTGGGAAAGCACATGGGACGGCGGGCCGACAAACACGATGCCGTTTTCTTCGCAGGCCTTGGCAAAAGCGGCGTTTTCAGACAGAAATCCGTAACCGGGATGGATAGCGTCCACATTACGGCGTTTGGCCAGGTCGATAATGGCGGGAATGTTCAGATAGGAACCAAGCGGCCCGAGGGTGTCGGGCATCTGATAGGATTCGTCCGCCTTAGTGCGGAAGAGGCTGTAGGTATCCTCTTTGGAATACATGGCCACCGTGCGGATATCGAGGTCCGCGCAGGCGCGGAACACGCGGATGGCAATTTCGCCGCGGTTGGCCACCAGAACCTTCTTGATCGGGTGTTCGGTCATATCATCTTCTCCTTTATCATAAAATCACCGCCGCGCCCGTTTCCGCGGCGCGGCCGGAGGAGCGGCCCGCGCGCGGAAACGGGCGCGGCGGCTCCGTGCAAAGTATCGTGGTACCCAGTATAGCACAAACTAGCTTGTTTTGCAATACAAAGTGTGAGAAGTTGCAAATCTATCCGGACGCAGTGGAGTAAGAGCGCTTTATTTGACAGATTTAACGGATTTTTAATAGAATGACTGCAGGAGAAGTATAGAGACAATGCAAAATGTTTTTCTGCTGCGAACGTTTGTGGATTGTGTGCGGCCTGCTATTTGGTGCCCGGCTCCCATTCAAGGGCCTGCTGCGGGCAGGCCTCCACGCAGACCGGCAGCAGCCCTTGCCGTACGCGGTCGATGCAGCCGTCGCATTTTTGAATGATGTGGTCAGTGTTGAAAAAGATGGCGCCGAAAGGGCAGGCTGTGGCGCATTTGCCGCAGCCGATGCAGGGGGCGTTGTCATGAATGACGATGCCCGTTTCCGTGTCGCGCAGAATGCTGCCAGTGGGGCAGACTGTGGCGCAGCGGGTGGTGACGCAGTGAAAGCAGCTCTGGGAATTAAAAGTGAGCTGCAGCTCGCCGCCTTCCATGCGCTCTTTGCGCACGATCTTGCGCAGCAGCGGCGGCTGAATATCTTTTTCGTCCATGCATGCCACTGCGCACACACCGCAGCCGGTGCATTTGCGCACTTCGCAGTGAATACCCAAATCAAGCCCTCCTCTTTTCCGCCGCGGCGGAATGATTGCGTACGATGTCAACAGCACCTGCAGGTGCAGAGAAATAATAAACGGTTCAGAGCGGATCCTTTCCCGGCGGCAGAAAACCGGAGATCGGCTGTCCGCTTTGTAGTATGAAACGCAGGTTACGCCTGGGCCGGATGCAGGCTGCAGCTCATCATCCGGAATGCTGGAACGCCTGAGCAGGGATCCACGCAGTCGTCGGGCAGAATGGAGCAGATGTCGGCTTCTTCGTAGTCGGGCAGAACGCTTACCATTCCGCGCTGGATACTGCGCGTCAATTGTGCCAGCATGGTTACGCTGCCCAGCGCTGTGCGGATCTCCACCCGGTCGCCGTCGGTGATCCCCAGCAGCAGCGCATCTTCCGGGTGTATCTCCACAGCGGGAGCGGGCTGCATGGCTCGGATCCAGCCGATGCGGTGAGTGCGGGAATGAAACCCGAACGTTTGCCGGTTTCCTACTGAGAGGACAAAAGGAAATTCCCGAATTTCCGCGTCACTGCGGGGCGGTTCATATTCCGGCAGCGCGGAATAGCCCATTTGAAGCATGAGGCCCGAACGCAGTTCATAGCGCCCGCTGGGGGTGCGGTAGCCGGCAGAGGTATAGCTGCCGGGACGGTATGGCTCCTGGGCCAGCTGGATTGGCTCGTCCGCATGGCGCAGGATATCCAGAGACAGGTCCATCTGGGAAAGCCAATAATCGTACAGCGCTGCGGCGCCGCTGCACAGCAGCGTATCCTCCGGCGCCAGGCGGCGGGCCAGAGCGCAGATGATGTCCAGATCGGCGCGGGACTGGCCCAGGGGGGCGATAACGGGAGGCGTGTAGTAAATGCGTTGTTCCGGCGTAGTATGCAGCATTTCCCGCTCAAAGGAAGAACAGGCCGGCAGTACGATGTCGGCGTATTTTGCTGTGGGAGTCAGAAACAGGTCTGTATCCACAAAAAAGTCCAGGGACTCCAGCGCAGTCGTCCAGCTTTTGTTGTTGGGATAGCCGTTGATGTTCAGCCCGAAAGAGCACAGTGCGCGGATAGGATACGGCGAACCCTGCCGGATCTGGCGGTTCAGGTCCGAGAGCTGGCATTGGCGGGAGAAATGGGCAAACAACGGATAGCGTCGGCTCCCCGTGCTTTCATGAGGGACATTGCACTGGACGGCGGCGACGAACTCATGCAGTACGCGCTCCTCCACGCTCGGCTGCGCGTGGGGCAGCATGCCGCCGCGGACATCGTAGTTGCCCGTAATGGCGCACAGTGCCTCAATGGCCCGCAGTGTCTGGACGCCGCTGCGCATCTGAGAAAACGCCTCTTCGCTGATGAGCATGGACATGGGACCGCTGCGCATGATCATATGGGCGGCGGCCTCCAGCTCCCGGGCGCTGATACCAGTCAGCATTTCCACCCGCTCGGGCGTGAAATCGCTGACGTAGGCGCGGTAGTCGAAAAAGCCCTGCACGTGCTGCTCGACGTAGCGCCGGTCAATCCAGCCTTTTTCGATGAAAATGCGGCCCAGACCGTGGGCCAGGGCTGCATCGGTCCCCGGGCGGGGGCGCAGATGCAGATCTGCCAGGCGGTAGGTGCTCACCGTGGTGCGGGGGTCCACGGCGATGACCTTGGCGCCGCGCTTCTGCGTCAGCGCGTCATCCACCACGGTGTTGCCCTTGTTGTATTGGTTGCAGCCCCATATGACCACCACGCCGGCGTGGTGGATGTCCGGACGGCTCATGCAGCCTGCGGCCGCGCCGCCGGCAATGGCGGCGCCGCTGCGCTCCAGACTCCAGGAGCTGCCATAGTTCACGCTGCCGAAGGAATAGGCCAGGCGCTGCAGCGCGGCGCGGTTCCAGGGGCTGAATCCGCCGGTGAAGGCTACGGCGCTGGCATTATATTTGCGGCGGCAGTCCCCCAGCCGTTTTCCGATTTCGTCCAGCGCTTCGTCCCAGGATACCGGTTCAAAGGCGCCCTCGCCCCGGTTCCCGATGCGGCGCAGGGGCGTTTGGATACGGTCCTTATGATATATGTACGGACGGTTGGCATGGCCGCGGGCGCAGAGATACCCGTTGCCGTAGGCGCTGTTGCGGCAGCCTGTGACCTTGATGACAGTCCCGTTTTCCACATAGGCGTCGATGTTACAGCCTGCGGCGCAAATGTCGCACACTGTGCGGCGCACGCGGATTTCGCTGTCTGCTGCCGGAACCTTTGCCCGGCGGTAGGGCTTTCGCTCGTCCATAAAATGCCTCCTTCTGCGTTCCTTCGCTCTGTTTGCCGTCCGTCAGGTCAGGAGGCGGACGCCTTTCCAGGTACACTCCGGCAGAAAGGCAATGTCCACCAAAGCGCGGGAACGGATCTGTTCCACGGGAATGTAGGGATTGAGCCAGGCCCGGCTGTCATAGGAACCTGTGCGATTGTCCCCCATGACGAAAATGCAGCCCTCCGGCACCTCGAACACTTCGGTTGCGCCGGTGGGATAGGTGATATGCTGCTCGGGAAGATACGTTTCCTCCAGTGCTTCGCCGTTGACGTATACGTCGCCGTCGGCAAAAGTGATGGTGTCGCCGCCCAGGCCGATCACGCGCTTGACCAGCAGCTCACCCAGCTCCTCGCTGCGGAACATGACGATGTCGCCCCGTGCCGGGGTGGGGTCGCCGAAGAAATAGGGCAGCCGCCAGCCCAGAAAATAGGATTTGGTGGGCAGCGTCGGTTCCATGGAGCCGGTGGGCACCCAGGCCAGAGAGAAAATTACGCCCAGCAGGAGAAATACTGATACCAGCGGCACCAGAAGGTAGCCGGTGGAGTCCCACAATCTGCGCAGGACCGATTTTTGGGGGGATTCCTCTGCAGCTTCGGGCTGTGCCGTTTCCGGCGCGGCATCCGAGCCGGGGGCTGTGGTGTGTGCAGGATCGTTCAGCTGATGTTCATCCATTGTTTTCAGAGTCCTTTCCGGAAAAACTACCCATTGGGGAAAACGGCCGGGCCGTTTCAGGTTTCTGCCCGGGGCAGGGTACTCCCGCCATAGGGCATGGCGATAACAGTGGCGGAGCTGCCGCACCGCTGCACTGCCGCATCAAAGGCGGCCTGGGCATTGGGGAAGGGGGTCATGAACAGGCCCCGTACGGCCTCGTCCGGCCAGTCGGACACCAGATAAATGTCCGCGCGTTCTTCCACCAGAGCGATGGCGGCCGCTTTGTGTCCGCCCAGGACAAAATCTTCCCGCAGCCGCTCGATGATGGCGCGGGGGCTTTGCGCCTGGCGGAACCACTGCTCGAAGGTGGATTCTCCAAAGCCCTCCTTGGCGCAGCCCACCAGCACGATCACACCGCCGTCTTTCACGGCGTGCTTGGCATTGTCCAGGGCTTTTTGCAGCTGGTACAGGTTGGCGTCCTTGGGCGCGCCGCCCTGGCTCACCAGGACGATGTCGGCCCGGGCCGGGATGGGCCTGCGGTAGAATTGTTCCAGATAAGCGCAGCCGGCCCGGTGGGCAGCGGTGACGTCTCCGGCCACGGCGTGGACAATATGTTTGTGCGCATCCAGCACCACGTTGACGATGTAGTCCACACCGACCAGGGCAGCGGCTTCTTCGATGTCCTCCCGGACAGGATTGCCAGCCAGGGCCGCGGCATGGGATCCCGGCTCCACCATGTGGCTGTGGTTGGCGCGGATGGCGGCCCGGGTGGAAACGCCGGGCATGATGGCCTTGGCTCCGCCGCTGTAGCCGGCAAAGTAGTGAAATTCAATGTTGCCCAGGCAGATGCGCCGGTCTGCTTCGGCCACAGTGCGCATGATCTCCACCGGGGTGCCGCGCCGTGTCGTACCCAGGCAGAGACAGTCCTCCGGGTCGCTGTCGATGCAGGTGATTTCGGAAAAGGCTTGCTCTCCGGCCAGATGGCGGCGCTCCGCGTCGGTGTGGGCGCGGTGGACGCCCCGGGCGAAAACCAGGGTGATATCTTCCGGCTGCACACCGGCGGCATAGAGTTCCTCCAGCACGGCGGGCATTACTTTCCAGGTGGGCATGGGGCGGGAGATGTCCGAGGTGACGAGAACGATTTTCTCTCCCGCATGGACCACTTCCCGCAGCGGCGGCGCGCCGATGGGGGCTGCCAGCGCTGCACGGACAAGATCCTCCTCGCTTCCGGCGGCCGGCGGAAAGGCGCCCGGCTCCAAAACGGCCAGAAGACGCTCTTCCGGTACAGTGACAGTTTGTGTGCTTGTATCGTATCCAAACTCGATGTTCATAGCTTCTCCCCACAGCTTCGCCGGCGCGCGGCTGTGCGCTGCGCCGCCGTACTACAAAGGCATTAAATATATAATATTCAGTATAGCACAAATAAATTTCCTCTGTCTATAAATTTTGCCGATTCTGAACTGGATTTCCCGGCGGAAGCGGGGCTTTACTCTTTTTCGGCGCCGTGCTATAATCGGGGGTACTTTCGGAGAAACAACGAGGTGTTTTCAATGACCATCACCTATTCTTATGGAAAAAATCTCTATGTCAATACCACCAACCGCTGCGATATGCACTGCGATTTCTGCCTGCGCCAGAGCGGAGACGGTGTGGGAGAAGCGGACAGCCTGTGGCTTGAGCGGGAGCCGACGCGCGAGGAGATCTGGGAGGATCTCCAAAAACGCGACCTGAACGCTTTTTCCGAGCTGGTGTTCTGCGGTTATGGCGAGCCGACCTACCGCCTGCACGACATTTTGTGGGTGTGCGACCGGGTGCGGGAGATTTCCTCCATCCCCATCCGCATGGATACCAACGGCCACGGCAATCTTATCTGGGGCGAGGATGTGGCGCCGCTGTTCCGGGGGCGTTTCGATACGGTGTCCATCTCCCTCAACGCCCAGGATCGGGAGACCTATGACCGCCGCTGTGAGCCGGACTATGAAAATGGCTACGAGGCCATGCTTTCTTTTGCAAAGGAAATTCAAACCTATGTGCCCCATGTGGTTCTCTCTGTGGTGGACTGTATTCCGGCGGAAGAGATCGAGGCCTGCCGAAAGGTCTGTGAAGACATTGGGGCAGAGTACCGTGTGCGTGTGTTCGGCAGTTGAATGAAACAGGACAGCCGCGCAGCCGTTTTCAAAACGGCTGCGCGGCTGTTTTAGGATTTGGGATCGGAGGGGTCGCTCTTTTTGCAGGAGTTCTGTCCGCTGCATCCGCATTCGCTGCATCCGCCGGATGTTTTTGCGCTGCAGGAACAGCCGCCTTTTCCGCGGAAGGAGCGGACAATGCGGGCAATGATATAGCAGAACGACCACAGGATCAGCCCGGCCAGAACGAGGTACAGCAATGTCAGCAGCATGACGGAAATCCCCTTTCAAAACAGCAGTGAACCGATCTGGTAGACCAGCATGGACGCCAGGTACGCCATGCCCAGCTGCCAGCCGAGGCAGGCCAGCGTCCACTTGATGTCGCCCATCTCTCGCCGGATGGTGGCGATGGCAGCCACGCATGGGGTGTAAAGTGCGCAGAACACCAGAAAAGCGTAAGCGGCCACGGGAGTAAACGTGCCGCCCAGGGCCAAAGCTACGGTAGCGCCGGAGGCGGTGAGGGAAAAGCCGTAAAACAGGCTCATGGAAGATACCACGGCTTCTTTGGCGATCAGGCCGGTCAGCAGGGCCACGGCGGCCTGCCACACGCCGAAGCCGCAGGGCAGAAACAGAGGCGCGATGGCGCTGCCCAGGGCAGCCAGCAGGGACTGGGACACATCGGTGGTGTACTGTCCGTGGAGCGTGAAGCTCTGCAGCAGCCAGAGCACAACGCTCATGGCCAGGATCAGTGTAGCCGCCCGGCTTAAAAAGTCCTTCACTTTTTCCCACACGTGAGTGCCCACGTTGCGTACGGTGGGTATGCGGTAGGGCGGAAGTTCCAGCAGAAACGGGGCGGCCTCGCCCCGGAAAATGGAGCGTTTGAGAATCAGCCCCGACAAAATGGCAAGGCAGATGCCGATCAGATAGAGGGAGATGACGATCAGTGCCCGGTTTCCGGGGAAAAAGGCGCTCACCAGCAATCCATAGATTGGCAGGCGGGCCGAGCAGGACATAAAGGGCACCAGCATGATGGTCATACGGCGGTCTTTTTCATTTTCCATGGTGCGCGCGCCCATGACGGCGGGCACCGTACATCCGAATCCCATCAGGAGGGGGATGAACGCTTTGCCGGACAGGCCGAAGTGACGCAGGGTGCGGTCCATCACAAAAGCGGCCCGGGCCATGTAGCCCGAATCCTCCAGAATGCTCAAAAAGAGGAAGAGGATGGCAATCATGGGCAGGAACGTGAGAACGCCGCCTACGCCGGCGATGACGCCGTCGCACACCAGGGACACGGCCCAGGGTGCTGCGCCGATGCCTCCCAGGGCGCTGCGCACGGCAGGCTCCACGCCATTTTCGATGACGGCGGCCAGCAGATCGCTCAGCCCGCTGCCGATGGGGCCGAAGGTGAACCAGAACATAACGGCCAGCATGGCCAAAAACACTGGGAAAGCCCAGAATTTATGGGTGACCACGGCGTCGATGCGGTCGGTCCAGGTTTTTTCCCCTTTCTGGCGAACTTTTTTCACTGAGGTCTGCACCACCGCTTCAATGAAACGGTAGCGGCTGTCAGCAATCAGGGTTTCCCGGTCGCCCAGGGGGGAGGAGGCCTCATATTCCTCGGCGATCTGCTCAATTTTAGCCGCTTCCCGGCCGGAAAGATGCAGGTGTTCTGTCACGTCTGCATCCCCTTCAATCAGCTTGATGGCGGCCCAGTGCGCGGGAATGCCGGCTTCATAAGCTTTGTCGTGGATCACTTCGCCCACACGATGGTGGATTTCATGGGTGTAGTCGTCGTACAAATCGTCCGGCTCCACGGTGAGCCCCGTATGCATCTGGCGGTGGGCCACTTCCAGCAGGGTGTCCAGTCCCGTGCCGTCCCGGGCAGAAATGGGAATCACCGGCACACCCAGATGCTGGGACAAACGCTCCACATCAATATGATCGCCGGCTTTTTCCACTTCGTCCATAAAATTTAACGCCAGCACCATAGGCCGCTCCAGTTCCAGCAGCTGCATGGTGAGGTAGAGGTTGCGCTCCAGATTGGTAGCGTCCACGATATTCAAAATGGCATCCGGATGCTCGCCAATAATGAATTGCCGGGCCACGATCTCTTCCATAGAATACGGCGAAAGGGAGTAAATACCCGGCAGATCCACTATGGTCATTTCCTGCGTGCCCAGATGTGCCGTGCCCTCTTTCTTTTCTACGGTCACGCCGGGCCAGTTGCCCACATACTGGTTGGAGCCGGTCAGAGCGTTGAACAGGGTGGTTTTGCCGCAGTTGGGATTGCCCGCCAGGGCAATTTTCCACTGACGGGTGTCGTGGGCGGCGGCATCATAGGTTCTGGGGTGGGCAGCGGCTTCGTGGCTGTGGGCGCGGCGCATACGCTCACGCTGGGCGCGGTCCACATGGGGCAGGGGGCGCTCCCGGAGGGTTTCCCCTTCGCGCAGCAGGCGCACGGTGATCTGGGCAGCGTCAGCCTTGCGCAGGGACATTTCATAGCCCCGCAGCGAAAGCTCCATAGGGTCGCCGAAAGGGGCGATTTTCACCAGGGTGACGCAGGTGCCGGGGGTCAGTCCCATGTCGATCAGGCGGCGTTTCACTGTGCCGGACTGGTTGGACAGGGACAGAATCTCACAGCTTTTTCCGCTGGGCAGGTGGTCCAAGGTGTCCACTTTGCGCTTGGCTGGGGTGGGTTCATGTAGCATAACAATCGTTTCTCCATCCTGTGGGGCAGCCTGGGCCGCCCAAAACTTCCATACAACGTTTATTATACCGTGCCGCGCCGCTGCGGACAATGGCGGAATGCTACAAAAAGAGAACGCCTGCGGCGAAATTTTGTGAACGGTTCCCCGCTCGACAGCGTTTGCGCGGTTTCACCGCCGGAAAAGCGTATGATTGGAGCCGTAGTTTCGAGAGAGGGGCGAGGCGCATGAAGGCGATCGTTTTGGGGAAAGCGGAGCGGCAGATCCTGGCGGGTGTTCCGGTTCTGTTTCTGGCGGGAACACTGATCCATTTTTTATACGGATTGAGCGGGGAATTTTTTTTGGTGGGACTGCTGGCACCGGTGAATGAAAGCGTGTGGGAGCATCTCAAGCTGGCGCTGTGGCCCACCACGCTGTGGTGGACGGCAGGGTACCTGTGGGCCCAGCGCCGCGGCAGAGAACTTGATGCGCCAGCCTGGTTTGCGGCGGCGCTGGGCGCACTGCTGACAACAGAGATCACCATTGTGCTGCTGTTTTATTTTTATACCGGAGCTTTTGGCGTGGAATCGCTGGCGGCGGATGTGCTGCTGTTTTTCCTGGCAGTGCTGCTGGGACAGATCGCGGGCGGAAAAATTTATCAGCGGGGCAGCAGCGTATCCTGGGTGTTTCCGCTGGCGTTTCTGGCGTTGCTGCTGGCCCTGTTTGCGGCGTTTACACTGGCGCCGCCGGACCTGCCGCTGTTCACCGATCCCAATAGCGGGGTGCGCGGCATTTTCCGGGTATAAAGGCCGACGCGGCCGAGATACACTGCCGCGGGCGATGAAGGAACAAAAAACCAGTTCTGAAAAATTCACAGTTTCCGTATCGGGAACTGTGAATTTCATTTTATATATTTAGGAGAAAATATAAAAAAGAAAAGGAGAATTTGTCGTGTTGAATACAGTGTTGGAACTTTTGTGTACCATTGCGCTCACGGTGATGCTGTGCGGTACGCTCGGCCCGCGCGCGCTTTTTGGTGCGCGCGGGTATTTTTGGGGAGCGGAGCCTTCCGGAGACATGGAAAAGGACGGTTTGTGTATTTTCTGGACACCAGAGCCGTAATTATTACCAAAAACAGGCGGCATATTCTTGCAGTTTTTGTCGAATTGGGGTATACTATAACAACGTGAAAGAGAGGGAAAACACCGCCACCTGAGCGGCGGCGTGGTTTCGGGGAAAGGAGCACACGCGGTTATGGAAGCGTCCCAGAGCATACAGCTGAAAACAGAACAGAAATTGGTGATCAGCCAGCGGCTGCAGCAACAGCTGGCAATCCTGCACATGACGCTGCAGGAGGTAGCGGCCCTGGCCAATGAACAGCTGCAGTCCAATCCGATGCTGGAGGTAGCGGAAGGGGCGGAAGCGGCGGACTCGCCTTTTTCCGATCTGTCGCTGGATGCGCTGGAGGGAACGCTGGCGCGCAGCGAATCGTTTGACGACGGCGCGCTGCCGGTTTCCAGCGGGGCGACCTTTTACCGCGCCGGGCAAAGCGGGGAAGCGCCGGCGGACTTTCTCCGTTATACTTATAAGCCCGAATCGCTGGAGGATTATCTGGCGTTTCAGCTGGCGGATTATCCTCTGAGTGAAGCGCAGAAGCAGATCTGCCGGCATTTGATTGCCATGCTGGACGAGCATGGTTTTTTCCGGGAACCGCTGGCGGATGCGGCGCAGCTGCTGGGGACGGATGAATTTGAACTGACGCAGATGCTCTATGTTATCCAAAGCCTGGATCCGCCGGGCATCGGTGCGCGGGATCTGCAGGAATGCCTGATTTTGCAGCTGGCGGCTGGAGACTGCTTCAATGGTTACACGGTGCGCATTGTGAAAGAAGGGCTGGAACTGCTGTCCCAGAACCGGATCGGCGCCATTGCGAAGCTTTTGGGCGTGGATACGGCGCAGGCCAAGGCCTGCTGCGATGCGGTTCGCGCGCTTTCGCCCATTCCTACCCGCGGGTTTTATACCGGCGAGGACAGCGCCTATGTGGTGCCCGACGCGGTTGTTATCCGCCAGGGGGCGGAACTGTTTGTGCAGATGAACGACAGCATGATTCCCCATTTGGTGGTAAACAGGGACTATGAGGCGCTGCTCGCCGAGAGCAAGGATGAGAATTTGTGCAGCTATCTTCGGAGCAACCTGGCTTCGGCCAAAGGACTGATATCCGATATTTCCGCCCGGCAGAGCACGCTGCAGCGCCTGATCTGTGCGGTTGTGGCCTGCCAGCGCCCGTTTTTTACCGACGGCAAAAGCCTGCAGCCCATGATGATGTCCGAAGTGGCCGAAGCGCTGGGCGTGCATGTGTCTACGGTCAGCCGCGCCATTGCGGGGAAATACATTGTCTGCGCGGCGGGCACGGTGAGCCTTAAGTCGCTGTTCACGTCCGGGTATGCTTCCGGGGGCCTGTCCGGCGCGGTGTCTGCGGCGGTCATCAAACGCAGGCTGGTGGAACTGATCGCGGCGGAGGATCCTGCCGCTCCGCTGTCGGACGACGCCCTGTGCAGGAGGTTTGAGGGAATGGGAATCCATATTTCCCGCCGTACTGTAGCGAAATACCGTGAGGAGCAGGGGATCCCTTCCTCCAAGTGCAGAAAGGGTACGTGGGCCTGAATGCGGAGCAGTGTTTCGGGATCCGAAAACAATAAAAACGGGAGCACGGAACATCATGTTCCGTGCTCCCGCCGGCCTTTTGGGCGATGTGTGCGGCAGACTCAAGATACAGCGCTGGTCAGTTCAAAGATGATGCCGTTGGGATCGGTGACATAGCACCATTGGATAGTCTGGCCGAATTCGTCATAGGACAGGGGCTGACTCATGGCTGTGCAGCCGTTCTCTTCCAGTTTTTTGACCCAGCCGTGGATGTCGTCCACCATGAAGGTCAGGTAGTGTGCGCCCCGGGTGTTCAGCGGCACATTGGACTGCATGGCGCTGAATTCCATGAACTGGATGCTGATGCCGCCGGGCGCCTGAACCATGGCGCAGCGGTATTCCGTACCCGCCGGCACCTGCATGGCCGCGCACTCTTCCGCCGAGCCAGCCCAGGGTGTGATCTCACCGGTGAGCGCAAAGCCCATGACGTCGGTATAAAACCGGACGGCTTTTTCTATGTCCTGTACGATCAGGCCGATATGGTCGATGCTTTTGATTTCCATGGTATTTCTCCTTTTGCAATCGTATTTTTTGAGAGCATGCTTTGCAAAAACCCGGACAGTGGCACACTGTCCGGGTTTTGTAGCAGAAAGAGAGGCGTGCCGCTCAAAAGAATTTGCTGATGCCGTCGGTGGCCAGAGCTTGGTCGGCACTGATGGTGACGACAAACTTGATGTTGTGCTTTTCGGAGAAGTTCTCCAGCCAGTCCAAAAACTTTTCGACTTCGGGCGAGATATCGCTGGGGACGATCTTGCACAGAGAGTCGATAAAGATCTGGGAAATGTCGTAATTGCCGGCATACAGGCCGCTGATGAAACCCTTGAGGGAATCGAAAGTGTCGATGCTGTATTCGCTGGCTTCCACCAGGCGAATGCTGTTATGAATATCGTAGGTCAATTTGGAACCGCGCTCGATGCACACCACATTGCCGGCTTCGGTTTTGGCGGCTTCGTTGATCAGGTCGATCATCTGCTTTGTTTTGCCGGTGCCTTTGACGCCCATAATTACTCTTACCATAATTGTTCAACTCCTTTAGATAATAAAAGATGGAGGTGGTTTCTTTTGTGCATTTAGCATATCATATTTCAAAAGAAATGACAACCGAAAAATATGCTTATTTCCCGAGTTTCTCCAACAGCGCCGCGCGCATATCCTCATAACCGGGCTTGCCGAGCAGGGCAAACATGTTTTTCTTGTAAGATTCCACACCGGGCTGGTTGAAGGGGTTTACGCCCAGGAGATATCCGCTCAGACCACAGGCGTATTCAAAAAAATAAATCAACTCACCCATATTTTGCGCATCGTTGCGTGCGGCCCGGACGATCAGGTTGGGGACGCCGCCTTCCACATGGGCCAAAAGCGTGCCGTCCATGGCTTGTTCATTTACAAAGGACATGTCCTTTCCGGCCAGGAAATTGAGCCCGTCGCCGTTGCTCTCATCGAAAGGGACTGTCAGAGTTGTCCGGGGCTGATCGTAGCGCACCACGGTTTCGAACATCAGCCGCTCGCCCTGCTGTATGTACTGCCCCATGGAGTGCAGGTCAGCTGTGAACTCCACGCTGGCGGGAAAAAGCCCCTTGCCGTCCTTGCCTTCGCTTTCGCCGTACAACTGTTTCCACCACTCGGCCATGAAACGGAAAGACGGCTCGTAGCAGGCCAGGATCTCCACTTTTTTCCCGCATTCATACAGCGCGCTGCGGGCGGCGGCATACTGCCAGGCGGGGCACTGCGCGCCGCCTTGTGCACAGTTTTCCATCATATTGGCGGCTCCGGCCATCAGTGCGTCGATGTCTACGCCGCACACAGCAATGGGCAGCAATCCCACGGCGGTGAGCACGCTGTAGCGTCCGCCGACGTTGTCGGGTACGACAAAGGTTTCATATCCCTCGGCATCGGCGAGGGCCTTAAGTACGCCGCGTTTGGCGTCCGTGGTGGCATAAATACGCTCCCTGGCGCCTTCTTTCCCGTATTTCTTTTCGCACAGCTCACGGAAAAAGCGAAAGGAAATCGCCGGCTCTGTGGTGGTGCCGGATTTGGAGATGACGTTGATGGAAAAATCCTGCTCGCCGATCAGTTCTGCGATTTCCGTCAGCGCATCGGTGCTGAGGGTGTTGCCGGCAAAGTAAATGTTCGGCGTGTCCTTCTGCTTCTGGTTATAATTGGGGGAACACAGGGCTTCGATGACGCCACGGGCTCCGAGATAGGACCCGCCGATGCCGATGACCACCAGAGCGGCGGATTGGGCCTGAATCTTTTGGGCGGCGGCTTTGATGCGCGCGAATTCCTCGCGGTCATAATCCCGGGGCAGGTGCACCCAGCCCACAAAGTCATTGCCTTCACCGGTTGCGTCCTGAAGCCAGGCCTGGGCTTGGGACAGGGCGTCTTCCCGAAGGGAAAAATAGTCTTTGGGAACAAATGCAGAGCAGTTTTTCGTATTGACTTGAATCATGTGGTTATCCTCCCCCTGAGCGGCACCGCTGCGGCAGCCGCCTGTTCTTTCTTTGAGTGTATCATAGGCAGGGGCAAAGTCAAGGGAAAATCGCCGAAAAGGAGGTGATTTTATACAACAAATAGAGACTGCTTCAATAATTTTTGTACAATATCCCAGTAGGAGAGGCGTTCTACGGACTCTCCGGCTACCAGCGGGATGGTAATAAGCGTTTCGCCTTCAGAGGTAATGGTCAGTGTACCAAGCTCCTGCCCCTCTTCTACCGGAGCTGCGATATGGGGAACCAGTTCCATGTTTTTTTCTACCGAAGAGACTTTTGTTTTTTCCACCAGGAGTTTGTCGCGACTGGCAAAAATGGGCTGCACAGAGTCCTTTTTTCCCATGCTGACGGGAATGGTGGGCAAGGCCTCGTTGGGATATACATCCACCAGGGTGTAGTTGGCGAAGCCATAGGAAAGCAAATTTTTGGCGGTTTCAAAGCGTTCGGCAGAGGTGGGGGCTTTCATCACGGCGGCGATCAATTCCATGCCGTCACGCTCGGCGGTGCCGGAAAGACAGTAGAGAGCCGAATCGGTGGAGCCGGTTTTCAGGCCAGTGGCGCCGTCGTAATAGCGAATCAGTTTATTCGTGTTGGCCAGCTGGAATTCTCCGCCCCGCAGAGAGTCCATCCAGAGTGTGGTGAAGCGGCGGATATCCGGGTGATTCAGAATCAGCTCCCGGGACATGAGGGCGATATCGTAAGCTGAAGTGAGATGCCCTTCTGCAGGCAGGCCGGTGCAGTTGCGGAACGTGGTGTCGGCCATCCCCAGATCTTTGGCGCGCTGGTTCATGCGTTCGACAAAGCTCTCTTCACTGCCGGCCACGGCTTCGGCCAGGCAGACGGCGGCGTCATTGCCCGACGCCATGCAGACGGCTTTCAGGAGATCTTCCACACTCATCTGTTCGCCGGCTTTGAGATACACCTGGCTTCCGCCCATGGAAGCGGCGTGGTCGC
>QFCE01000196.1_pt1 | contig 26593 bp, 27 predicted proteins | sample 5346091 | NCBI WGS metagenome assembly QFCE01 (sample SAMN09062252, study PRJNA434731) | Human gut metagenome, whole genome shotgun sequencing project. | isolation source: stool timepoint A chromium assembly | host: Homo sapiens | collected 2015 | reverse complement strand
TCGGGACATAGATGAACGAACCGCCCGACCACACGGCGCTGTTGAGCGCGGCGAACTTGTTGTCGGTATACGGTACAACCGTCGCGAAGTATTCCTTCACCAGTTCCGGAACCTGCTGCAGAGCGGAATCGGTATCCAGGAAAATGACGCCCTTCTCCTCGCCTTCCTTCAGCATGTTGTGATAAACCGTTTCCGATTCATACTGGGTGTTGACGCCGGCTAAGAACTTCTGTTCCGCCTCCGGGATGCCCAGCCGGTCAAAGGTGTCCTTGATCGTCTCCGGCACCTCGTCCCAATCCGTTTCCTTCTTGTTGCTCGGACGGATATAGTAGGTGTAATCGTCAAAATTCAACGTGTTTAAGTCAGGCCCCCAATCCTGGATCGGCATCTTGACGAACGCGTCATAGGCTTTCAGCCGGAAATCCAGCATCCACTGCGGTTCCTTTTTGATCTTCGAGATCTCGATCACCGTTTCCCGGGTCAGGCCCTTTTTTGTTTTGAAGACGCTGACGTCCTCGTCGTGAAAGCCGTATTGGTAATCGTCCTGCGTTTTCAGGTCTGTTTCTTGTTCGCGGCTCATTGATTTTTCTCCCATTCTTCGATCATTTCCTTCATCGCTTTCCAACCGATTGTCGCGCATTTAATCCGGTTGGCCTGCTTGCTGACATTCTTGAAGGCAACCGCCTCCTGCAGCCGTTCCGGATCATATGGCTGTTCCTCGATCATCGCGAAATACTCGTCGATGATCGCCTTGGCTTCCGCAACGCCATTGTCTTTCAACAGCTCCGTCATGATCGAGGTCGACGACGTTGAGATCGTGCAGGCGACCCCGTCGAAGCGCACGTCTTCGATGCTGCCCGCAGGGTTGATTTTGGATTGAACCGTAATATCGTCGATGCAGGATTCCGAAGCCATATGCACCTGATGGTAGCCCGCGTCGTCCGTCAGCTTATGATTGTACGGATATTGATAGTGATCCATGATGATCTCGCGCAGGACCATCGGATCCTCCAGCAAACTGGACATAAACTTCCTCCTTTCGGTCAGAAGAACAGTCCGACGCAGTTTTCCAGCGTAATTTCGCTGCACGCCTGGACAAACCGGTCGACGTCCTCCTTCGTGTTATAGAAATACAAACTGGCACGGATCGTTTCCGAGGTCTTCAGCACATTGAGCAGAATTTTAGCGCAATGATTGCCGGAGCGCACAGCGATCCCCTTGGAATTCAGATATCCGGCCGCATCCTGAGCGAACACATCCTTCACGTTGAAGGCGATGATGCCGGTCGGTGAGGTCGGATTATACAGAATCAGGTTATCCAGTTTTTTCAGTTTTTCAATCGCATAGGCCTTGAGCTCATGCTCGTAGGCTTCAATCTTGTCCATGCCGATGTTTTCGAGATAGCGGACGGCTTGCTGCAGGCCGAGCACCCCTTCGATATTCGGCGTCCCGGCTTCAAATTTATACGGCGCGTCCTTTAACAGGATGTTGCCGCACATGTCAAAGCGGGCGTTGCTGCCGCCGCCGAGCATGAACGGATCGGTTTTCTGCAGCAGCTCAAATTTGCCATACAGCACGCCGATGCCGGTCGGGCCGCACATCTTATGCGCGCTGAACGCCAGGAAATCCACGTCCCAGGCCTTCACATCCGTCGGCGTGTGCGGCACGGACTGCGCCCCATCGCAGACGACGATCGCTCCGTGTTCATGGGCAATCCGCGTCATTTCCTCGATCGGCGCGACATAGCCCAGCACATTGGTGATATCCGCGACAGCGACGATCTTCACCTGCTCATGCATCGCCTTGCGGAAGTTCTCCAGCGTCAGCCGGCCATCCTCCGTCAGGGGAATGTATTCAAGCTTCGCGCCGGTTTCCTCCACGACTTTAAACCACGGCAGGATGTTGGACGCGTGTTCCGCCTCCGTCGACAGAATCACGTCGCCGGGTTTTAAATACTTCCGTCCGTAGCCATACGCCACCAGATTCAGCGACGCGCTGGCCCCGGCCGTAAAGACGATTTCCTTCGGCTCGGCATGGATAAACCGCGCCACGTCTTCGCGGGTTTTCTCATAGGCTTCCGATACCTGATAGGAAATTTCATAATCACCGCGGTGGACGTTGGTCGTCTGCTCGGTGTAATAGCGCACGACGGCGTCGATCACGCACTGCGGCTTGAACGTCGTCGCGGCGTTGTCCAGATAAACTAGCGGATGCGACTGCATCGTGCGGTCGTGAAGCATTGGAAAATCCTGTCTTATTTTGAGGACGTCAAACATACTTCATTCACCTTCGTTTCAATTTCCTGAGCCAGGGCTTCCTGAAGCTTTGGATCGTCGCTGATCCGGGCGATCGGCAGCAGATAGCCGATCGTGACCAGGCGGATCGCTTCGTCTTCACTCAAGCCGCGGCTCTGTAAATAATACATCTGGTTTTCATCCATTTGTCCGATCGTCGTCGCATGGCTGGCTTCCACGTCGTTTTCGTCGATCAATAACTTCGGCAGAATCGTCGCGGTCTGCTGGGCGTCAAAGGTCAGCGCGCGGCTGGTCTGATGACTCTTGGCACCGCGGGCGCCCTTTTCGATCTTGCCGGTCGCTTCCATGCGGTAGCGGCCGCCCTGCAGGACAATGCTGTAATTCTCCATGATTCCCGTCGTCTGTCCGGCCTGGTGAATGAGATCGACGACAAACTGCTTCTGAGTCTGTGCGATCACTGCCGACTGAACCAAAGCCTCGGCCCCGCTTTCCTTCAGCAGGGTCTTGGACTGATGATCAACCGTGCCCGGATTCAGCTGCACATACGCCGCTTTGAAGCGGGCGTCACGGTAAATTTCGTTGCTTTCGCGAATCGTGATCGGCGTGCTGCTCTCATTCCAATACAAGAGCGTGAGCTGGCTGGCCGCTTCCGCCCGCACCTGAATCGTCAGAGCCTCGGCTTGACGGATCCGGACGACCAGGGAGCAGGCCGTTTGCGCAGGCGCGGTCAAGGTCAGCGTCAGCGGCGCGGAAGCGTCGAGGACAAGCTCGCGCAATGTTTCTTGTAAAACGACGGGGCTGACCGGACTTTCATGCAGGGTCAGCACTGTTTCAGCCATGCTTGCGGCCCCTTGCGCTGGCGGCGCAGCTGCCCAGGGTGAAGGTCAGCTTCACTTCTTCTTTGGCCGGCTGCAGATCCAGCTGTTGATACAGCCAGTCATAGCCGTCCTGATCAATTTTCTGAACCAGCGTTTCATCGCCTTCCATGACGATCCGGCCATTGATCAGCACGTGTGCGTGCGTCGGCTTTAATAACTGATAGAATCGTTCGTAATGCGAAACGACGATCATGCCTAATCCCGTTTCCTGCTGCATCTGCGTCACGGCGTCGGCCACGATTTTCAGGGCGTCGACGTCCAATCCGCTGTCAATCTCATCCAGCATCGCCAGCGACGGCTTCAGCATTTTCATCTGCACGATTTCGTTGCGCTTTTTCTCGCCGCCCGAAAAGCCCTCGTTGAGGAAACGATGCGCTAAATCCGGCTTCATCTGCAGATCTTTAATCGTCTTTTCCATTTCCTTAATAAAAGAGAACAGGGAAATCGGATTCTCCCGGCGGGCGTTCATCGCCGCACGCAGGAAATCAGAGTTCGTGACGCCCGGTACCTCCTGAGGATACTGCATCGCCAGAAACAAACCGGCGCGGCTGCGCTCGTCGACGCTCATCGCCAAAACGTCGCGGCCGTCGTATTCAATCGTTCCGCTTGTCACAGTATATTTCGGGTGACCCATAATCGCCGCCAGCAGCGTCGATTTTCCGTTTCCGTTAGGACCCATTAAAGCATGTATTTCATGATCGGCGACCGTCAGATCGATCCCTTTGAGGATCTCCTTGCCTTCGACCTCAACATGAAGATTTTTAATCATCAGCTGACTCATTCTCTCATCCTTTCCGCTCATGATTCGAGTTGTTATCCAGACAAAAAATGTCCAGAATGATTATAGCATATTCTGTTTCAGGATGTGCGGATTATTATCTGTTCAAACGGCTTTGCCAGGCACTCTTTCGGCCTTTTTCTTCCAGCGATGATGGAAAAAAGCGTGAAAATGAGGTTGTTCACACAAAATTCAGATAGAAAGCCCGCCGATCAAATTGCAAAGTCCCCTGAAATACCCTATAATAATAAAGTTCATTAGGAGGTACATTCATGTTACAAACACTCAAAAAGTACTGGTTTGTGTGCCTTGTTGGCGTTCTGTTAATCGGAGCCAGCATTTATTTTGCATACGACCAGAACAAAGGAAAGCTCCCAGGAAAATCAGTCGGCGGCGAGGACGTCGTATTCTCGATCGGCGATGAGGATATCACAGCCGGAGAATTCTACGACACGCTGTTTAACGAAATGGGCGTCGCCGGCGTCTATCAGTTCATGGAGAAAGCGGTCGTTGACCCGTCCATTGAAACCACGGAGGAAATGAAGACGCAGGCCCAGTCGTATGCGGATTCGATTACAGCGCAGTATCAGTCGACCTACGGCGATCAGTACAAGGAAATGCTGCTGACAGCGCTCAACGGCGTCGGCTACAGCAAGCTTTCTGAACTGACGGACTACTTCATTCACATTCAGAAGACGCAGCAGATGATCAAGGATTACATCAACGTGCATGCCGACGAATACATCCCGGCGTATGTTGAAGCGAAGAAGCCGCGGATCGTCAGCCATATCTTAATCAAGATGGATGATCCGGCCAACCCGACGGAAGAAGAAACCAACCGTGTCAATGCGGTTAAGGACGCGCTGGCCAGCGGCCGCGATTTCGGCGAAGTGGCGCAGGAGTTGTCAGAAGATTCCGGCTCTGCCGTCCAGAATGGTTCGATCGGCTACATGGATGCCGACAGCCAGTTAGTTTCCCCATTCCTGGAAACCGCGCTGGCGATGAACGAGGGTGAGGTCAGCGAATGGATTCAGACGACCTATGGCTGGCACATCATCAAGTGCGATGTTTCCGACACGGAGACGCTGAAAGGCTATGATGAATTCTACGACGCCCTGGCGACCTACTACCCGAACCTGCAGCCGAAGGTTGTCTGGGAGAAGGCTCAGGAAATGAACCTGGACTTCAAGGGCAACGACGAACTGCAGAACAAACTGTTAATCTACATGGGTTTAAATGAAAAAGACGAACCGGAAACTCAGCCGGAAACTACGGAAAACACGGAAAATCCTGAAGGTCAGGGCGAAGACCAGAACAACGCCGAAGATCAAAACGGTGAAAACAACGGCGAACAGGGAGGAAACGAATAATGAAGAAGCTTGTTCTTTTAGCCCTCGGGGCCTTATTGTTAGCGGGCTGCAGCGATGCGCGCGCGTCCCTGAAAGATCCGAAGACGGCCGTCTTCTCCGTCGGCAATCAGACGCTGACCAAAGGCGACATGTACAACTTCATGTTGGCGCGGGATGCCGGCTATTTCACGATCAATGAAGCAAAGAAAGTTATTTTTGAAAAAGAAGTTCCAGTAACGGATGAAATGCGCAGCGAAGCGGAAGAAACGCTGAACACGTACAAGACAATGCTGGGCGATTCGTTTGCCAGCTACCTGCAGTCCTATGGCTTTGCGGATGAGGAAGAATACCTGAACAACAGTCTGTTAGTCAGTCTGCAGGCTCAGGAACTGACGAAGGTTTACGTCAACGAAAAGTTCGGCGATCTGGTTTCCCGTTATTCCCCGAAGAAAATCCGGATCATGCAGTTCACTGATGAAGCGACGGCGAACCAGGCCCTGGAACAGGTCAAGAACGGCGCGAACTTTGAAGAAACGGCGACAAGCTTAGGTTCCAGCGTTTCCGCCGCCGAGACAATCGCAACGACGCAGAGCAGCTATGCGACCAACGTCCTGTCAACGCTGTCGGTCATCACAGATCCGACACTGACCGACGTGATCGCTGATGACAACGGCGCGAACTTCTATATCGTTCAGGTCATCGCGACGGATGCGGAAAGCTTTAAGGATGAAGCGGTCGACACGATCGCTGCGATCAGTGCGCTGTCTTCGGAAGCGTCAATCTTCTACTTTGAAAAATACAATTTCACAGTCTATGATAAGACGATCTATGATCAGTTGGAATCCAACTACGCGGATTATCTGATTCAGGCAAAATCAAAATAACAAAGAATCTTAAAACGCAAAAAGACCTGGGGCTGCGCGAGCAGACTTCCAGGTCTTTTTCTACGTTCTCGCCTCGAAATGAAGTGAGAAGAGGTTTACATTTTTTCGTGATGAATTATCACTGCGAATATTTTTCCAATCCGCGGGCGAGCGCTGGAAATGCATTCCTCTTTCCTATATAATAAGGGGCATGGAGGAATAGGAAATATGGAAAAAGCAAAGGTTTATACAACGAACCTGAGAACTCATGGAACGATCAGCCTGCTGGACAAATTAGAGCGTCTTGTAAAACAGGCCGGGATCGAAAATCTGGATTTTCAGGATAAATATGTCGCGATTAAAATTCATTTTGGCGAGCCGGGAAATCTGGCGTATCTGCGGCCGAATTACGCGCACCGGATCGTAGATCTGATCAAGTCGTTAGGCGGTAAGCCGTTTCTGACCGACTGCAACACCTTGTATGTCGGCGGACGAAAGAATGCTTTGGATCACATTGAATCAGCGTATCAGAACGGCTACAATCCGTTCAGCTGCGGCTGTCATATCCTGATCGCCGACGGGTTGAAAGGCACGGACGAGGTCCTGGTTCCGATTCATCAGAAGCATGTGCAGGAAGCGAAAATTGGCCGGGCGATCATGGATGCGGATATCTTCATTACGATGACTCATTTCAAGGGTCATGAGTCCACGGGCTTCGGCGGAACGTTGAAGAATATCGGTATGGGCTGCGGCTCCCGCGCTGGAAAGATGGAAATGCACAGCAGCTCCAAGCCGCAGGTCAATCCTGAGCAGTGCCGCAGCTGCGGAATGTGCCAGAAGATCTGTGCCCACAGCGCTTTGAATTTCGATGAAAATCACAAAATGCATATCGATCACAGCCGCTGCGTTGGCTGCGGACGCTGCATCGGCATGTGCAACTTCGACGCGATCGAGCCGATGAATGATGAGGCCAACGATATCCTCAACGAGAAGATCGCTGAATACTCCCTGGCTGTTGTTCAGGGTCGTCCGCACTTCCATATCAGCTTTGTCATGGACGTCTCACCATGCTGCGATTGTCACGCGGAGAATGATTTGCCGATCGTTCCGGATATCGGGATCTTTGCATCTTTTGATCCGGTAGCCCTGGATCAGGCATGTGTTGACGCGGTAAACCAGGCTCCAGTGATTGCGGGCAGCGTCTTAGATGAGCATCGGCATGATCACCATGATCACTTCACTGATACGCATCCGGATACTAACTGGCAGACGTGCCTTGCCCACGGCGAAGAAATCGGTCTGGGTACGCGCGAATATGAATTAATCCATTGTTAAGGAGGAGCTTCCCATGTGTGTATTCTGCAGCATCATCAACCACGAGATTCCATCAAAAGTCGTCTACGAAGATGATCAGGTCTTAGCGATCCTGGACATCTCCCAAGTTACAAAAGGTCACACTCTGGTTATGCCTAAGAAGCATGTCGACAATCTGTTGGAATGCGACGATGAAACAGCCGCTCACCTGATTCAGGTCGTCAAGCGTTTAGCCAAGCAGATTCAGGATAGAACAGGCGCTCTGGGGATTAATATCTTGAACAATAACGGCGAGGCCGCAGGCCAGACTGTGAATCATCTGCATTTCCACATTATTCCCCGTTACAGTGAGAACGATGCGTTCGTATGTGAATTCAGTGAATCAGAAAAACAGGATCTGGATGAAGTTTTAGAGATAGTCAAATAATGATAAAGGCATGGATCATTGCGGTCCATGCCTTTAATTTCTATTAACGAAGTCCGTATATAAATCTTAAACATGTTATAATTTCAAACTACTTTATTTTTTGTTCTACCTAAAATAGTTAAATTTTAAAAAAACTAACCGCTTAAGCCCCTTAACTGATAATGCTTCCCCAAGACTTCCATGAACTGCCAGAACTGTTTTTACACGTGCAAGTTTACAAGCCACCGTTACCAAAAAACCCTCCAACTGTAAGCCAGCAATTTGCACAATATCTGGATTGTGATTCTGAATCTCATGCACAAGTTTTTTCATCCCAATAGGATTAATCAAATAACGTGCCCTAGGTACCACTAGTCTTTGAAAATCATACTTTTCCTGCAGTTCAGAATCCATTATCCTTTTATGGCTAACAAAGGGACCGCCATTTTCACCATTTTCTTGCATTGTCATAAGTATTAATGGTTTTTTACTCATTATAAAATCTCCTTAAAAATATATACCTTTGGAATCACTCTGTATTCAAAATATCTCATTAATGCTCTATCCTTTTCTTCTCCTACTAAATGACCTAAATGTATCGACTTCTTCTGTAATTTTTCAAAATATTCATCTGCCGTTTCAATTACTCTACCTGGAACCCCCACTACAACACTGTTGTCATTGATGTCCTTGGAAACTATAGCCCCTGCTCCGATAACAACTTTATTTCCTATTGTTATTCCAGGTAAAACTATTACATTATTCCCGATATAAACATCATTGCCTATACTAATTGGAGCAGTGACTTCTAAATCCGGAATACTATTTCTAAACAAAAGTGTACCGCCATCATGAGTAATGAACTTTACACCATCTGTAATATAAACATTTTTGCCCAAATTTATCAACCATGGTTCTGTCCCCCACTCAATCTTACCGTATAAAAAGCACTGGCTAGGATTCGAAATATTTACTCCTATCTTTTGAGCATAACTTATAGGGCTAATTCTCCCTATAATAGCTTTATATAGTTTTCTATATATTTTTTTAAATTTCTTTCTGTCTACCTCATTTCAATTTTCGCTTTTTTTCTTACTAAATAAGCTAACAATATAGAAGCCAATTACAAAAACGACAAAAGAGCTTGTAGCTTCAATATTATTAAACCAGCTTAATATGAAGAACGAAACCAATAGAGGAATTCTGATGGGATTACGTCTATACTCAGTCTTAAAAAATGGCTTAAATACAAGAAGCAAATATAATAAGCCAAATGGAATTCCCCAAATAGCAATTGTATCCAAGACAGTAGAATGCTGACCGAATCCAATTGACTCATTACCAATAATTCCACCTATCGGATGCTCAGAAATTGTTTTAAAACTTTCCTGCCATGTTGGCAATCTATCGCCAATAAACTCTTGCAAAATGCTATCAAATATTGACGAATTCCCCCTAAAAATTTCAGCAATTCTCCCTGCGTCTGGTATTAATCTTTGAATAAAAAAACCTAACATGTCCACCGATAAAGGTACTACAATAAACGCAACAACACCGACTACAAAAATATACATAACTCTTCTCTTTGCGTCCATTTTCTTACACAATACAGCGATTATGCACCCAATGAACGCAATCATTATTGCAGTCATAAAATTAGATTTGTAAATTGTTAGTAAATATATGATTATTATTCCTATAAGCGAAATCCTGTGGAGCTTCCCAATACCGTTTACATTAATCAAGTATGAAAAGAGTAATACAGTGCCAATTGTGATTGAATATATAAATGCATATCCACCAACTCCTTGAATTTGATGCAACCTAGTCACATCCGCTATCCGAGCAGCATATGGATAAGTACTACAAACCACTATTGTCGGTATTGCTACAACCATCGACCAAATTATCAATAACATAGTAACCCACTTAAAGATGACTTTTTTATTTTCGATGTCAAAAATTATGAAATATAGTATTAAACCCGATAAATGAAGATATCTATTTGCATAAGTACTTGATCCTAAAACTAAAGGAAATACAAACATTAAAAAAGCAAAGCAAAAACGTAATGCGTATTCCCTTTTCATAACTAGAAAATTTGGAGTTCTTAATGACATCAAAATCATTGAAATGACTAATAATACAAAAAAAGATACTTTTTCAATACCAAGCATGAGAAATCTCGGATCAGTATTTGATATTGCAAGCATCGTCAAAACTAAAATATATACATAATCCAAAAATTTCAATTTATCCTTTTTATTTATATTTGCCTCTCTCATGCTCAAAATAATCCCCCGAACCATGTGTTCATAATGTTTTTGTATTCTCTATAATCAAACATTCGAGATACGCTCTCGCCCAATCCTTCTCCGTTTTTTTTAAGAGATACAATATCCATATCCAAAACACTTTGAAACTGTTCAACTTTATCAATCACAAATCCATGTCCTGTTTTTTCAGTAAACTTCTTAATATCACCAGTATTATTGCTAATTAGTGCTGTTCTGCAAGTAATTGTTTCTACAAATTTTGTAGAAAACCCTGCCTCAGATACTCTGTTCCGGGGTCTTAAAAAAACCATATAATCTGATGATGAAATGATTTTTACTGTATCATTATGCGGTCTTCTCCCCAGAAACTCCACGTTAGATTTTGCAATTTTGATTAACTCAGATGCTTCAGGATATAAATCTAAGAATTGTTTTTCGTTTATGCCAACTATCCTTAATTGTAATTTATCCTTATTGATTGATTTAGTTACACCTTCAAGAACCGGAATCAAAAGTTCTTTGCTTTTTCCTGGGTTGCCTGCATACACTAAATTCACTTTAGAATCATCATATTCGTACTTTCCTTGATTCCACTTGTTGCTAAAACTATCTACAAGAGGAGGAATAAATACTACATTACATTTTTTGTAATACTCACATAAAAAAGAACTAATACAAATGATCCCATCAAGTTTTTTTTGCACAACTCGCATTCTAAACCAAGAGTCCATTGCGCACAACATATTCATTGGGAACCTGTATTCTTGTCCAGAATACCATTCTGTACAATCAGCAATTAAACGTATGTTTTTCTTTTTGCAGAATCTATTTAAACGAAAGAGTGCAATGGACGGATAATTATATGCAACAACTGCATCTATTTTCTTATATTGTTTGATAACAAACATAATCTTATCTATAGTAATCATCTTTCTCATATAGGTTTTAGCGTCTGATGGTCTCTTTAGTGACCATACATCAAAACCATTAATCTGATGTTTTGATTCCGGAAAACTTTTATAAGGATATTTTAGTTGCTCATCAATAAAAATAACTTTTTTTCCTGCTTCTGACAGTGCTTTAGCATTGTTCATGACCCTGTTTGCCGCTGCGTCTCGATCAGGAAGAGAATAAAACCCAATATATAGAATTGTTTTTTGTTTATTATTTTCTATCATACTGTCACCTTTCAACTATTTCTCTCTTCTGAATAATTATAGTTCCATTCGGATACTCACCCTTTATCACACAGCCTGCGCCAACCACACAATTATCACCAAGCTTTGTTCCTCGGAGAATTACTGTGTTTGCGCCAATCCAACAATTATTGCCAATTTCTACTGGCGCTGTTTTATACTTCCCTGCTGATATACCGCCTTCTGCTCTAAAATCATGATCATGATCATAAATCTGAACATTGGGACTTAGTTGGACATTTGAACCGATATTAATACGCTCATGACAAGCAATCATATTATTACTATTAATTGAAGTATTATTTCCAATAATACATTCCGCACCCTTACGAACTCTGATTTTTGCGCCATCACGCATTTTAAACATTTTTCCAATTATCAATCGGCCTTCATCTAAAGTGATTTCCGTAAATGGAGATATCATGCACAATAATGAACCCGAAAAAGATCTCGGATGAAATATTTTTGTAGTTATCATTTTAAGTGCTCCAAATGGTACTACAATTGCTGCTCTAAAATAAGAATTCATTTCATTTCCTCGTTAAATTGATAATCTTTGTAATCTCCTCAATATAAATATTAGTTACAATCGATCTTTCAAACTCTTTCTGCATTTTTTGCCTTGCCTTTTTACCCATCTCTTCTTTTTTCTCATGACTTAAAGCGAGGAACTTTTCAACTGCATTAATTAATGATTGTGAGTCCTTGACTTTAAAAATATATCCTGTCTTACCATCATCAATGCCATCCTTAACTCCAGGCACATCAGAGCCAATTGGTGGTCTACCAGAAGAGCTATGCTCTAATACAACATTTGTCATACCTTCATAATAACTTGGATGAATTACTGCATGAGCAGCTGCAATGGCTGGTTTCATATCAAGAAGAATTCCACCATACTCAAGTTCACCTGCATCGATACATTTTTGAATAATTGGGCGATATAAATCATCATCATAATCGCCATAGATTACAAATCTAGTATTAGGATATTTCTTTTTTATCGTTTTAGCGCACTCAATGAATTCATCAATCCCCTTACTTTTCATTATACGAGCAACATAGTTGAAAGTTACTACATCATCATTTTCAGGATATGGCTGATATGGGAAAGCATCAGTGTTAACACCTGAGCCTGGCAAATCTCTATAATGAACCTTATGCCTTAGTAACCTTTCTGTATAATCCCGTTCATATGTATTTTGAAACATAATACATGAAGCTTTATTCTCGCAAACAACATAAAGGAAGTCTAAAAACTTTGTGAACATTTTACCAGTATCCATTATTCCTGCATTATTTATAATATGTGGAATGTGCATATACTTACAGACAAAGCTTGCATAATACGATGGCTTTGCGGTATAAGTCAAAACAACATCTGGTTTCTCTTTCTTTAGAACTTTTCTATAATTATTCATCAACATGAGATCTTTGAAAACACTCTTGCCCCTACGGTCCATATTGATATCAACAAAACGACAGCCTCTATTGGTAAAGTAATCTATTTTCTTCCCATAAGGACATACCAAGACAACTTCGTATGATAATTCAACTAAATTAAGTATCATTTCACTTCTAAAATTGTAAAAGTTGTTATCTTTAGAAGAAATCAACATGATTTTCTTTTTTTTGTTCATAATATTCCTCATTATTTTCTGCTTATTTCCCGAATTTTTCTTTATACTTCAACTTACATGCAACCGCAAAAATCAAACCTATTACAGCCCAGCTGCCAGAGATAATCAACTCCTGTGTAGAAAGCGTGCTTCCCGAACCAGGAACTAAATACAACACGCATAGCAGACCAGACATGATAATAGCCATGGTTCCTACAGCTTGATACTTTTTCACTTTGAAAGGTCTGTTCATATCTGGCTCTGACTTTCTCAATTTCATAAATGCAAAAGAAACAATACAATATGCTATACAGCATGCAAAACTGGCACTATTTGAAATCCAAACAAGCATTACTCTTCCACAAAATACAGATCCAATTGACAATGCTCCTACAAGAACTAAAGCAGTCACCGGTGTTTTATACTTAGGATGAACCTTTGCAAATACATGTGGTACCATATAGGATTCCGCCAATGAGAAAATTGCTCGACTTCCTCCCATTAAGAATGAGTTCCAACTAGTAATTATTCCGCATAAACCACCAATAATAAGGATTTTAGCCATAACTGTACTATTAAATAGCTTTGCCATTGCATCAGCTGTAACCAATCCACTGTTGAATGCAGACTCGGCTATTTCGCTACTGTTCATTCCATAACCAACAGCCAATACAACTAATCCATAAAAAGCAACTGCTAAAGCAATTGAGCCTACTAACAGTTTTCCAAGCTTTTTTAGAGGAACATTAATTTCTTCTGCCGCTTGTGGGATTACATCAAATCCAAAAAGGAAGAATGGTGCAACAACTGCAATTGCCATTACATTTTTCAAAACAGATCCTGTATCTTTTCCTATTAGAAACTGTCCATCAAGATTACTAGAATCTCCATTGATAGCAGATGCAACTACGAGAACAATTCCAACTGCCGCAATTGCTATAGTAAGTACTTTTTGAAGTCTTGCTGCCGCTTTAACACCTTTCACATTGATTAGTGTAATTCCTGTAGCCGCCACAACTGCTAATATTAACCATGTAGCATAGATATCAAATCCTGCTACCGTGTATAAATAGCCCTTCAAGAAACCAGGCCAAATGTACTCCACAATTGTTGGAAACGAACATGCCTCAAAGCATACAACACCAACATAGCTCAGAATTATCGCCCAAGTACATATGAATGAAACAACTGGTCCAAATGCCCGATTAGTAAATACTTTGGGCCCTCCACATTCTGGCATTGCCGTAGTAAGTTCTGCGTATACCAAACCAACAAAATAAATCATGATTCCGCCAATTAGAAAACCAAGCGCAGTTCCGAAAGCACCAGCCGACTGAATCCATCCACCTGACGATACTACCCAGCCCCAACCAATCATTGCACCAAAGGCAGTAACTAGGACATCTCCTGTATTCAATACTTTATTAAATTCTCTGTTTTTATTATCCATTTTTCTACTCCTATATCCCTGAGTGGTTTTCAAACAGAGATAATTATTTTTTACTGCATGTGTTCATGTTTGTATTCCATGAAAATTCTGAATGGCTCATAATCATCTCTTCCCATATACATCTTGCACTCAGTAGACATATACTCTTTCAGCCACTCTTCTTTTGTCATCCAGCCACCTTTGACTCTAACATCATAATCAAAGCATTCCGCCATGGCTTTCAAACCATCTGGCACGTTTACTCTCTTACTGTGGTCTATTGCATTATTCCTCATCGCCTCACACCACATAACCACCTGTGGCATTCCTGCAACAGTTGTGGAATATCCTAACGCAGTATTTCTAAAGTTGATTTCAAGGAACCACAATCCACCTTTATCATCGACCATAAATTCAAATTCCCAGATACCTTCAAGGTTCATTTCAGCTATAACACTCTTGATTTTTTCACCCATTTCAGTATTCGTTGGATTCTGAATTTTCCAATACGGTGAATACTTATCCGGAATATTGTACATCTGGTATGCTTCAGTTACGATGAACACATCTTTTCCCTTGTTAACGCTAAAGGCATCAAAAGAAACTTCATCCGTTTTTTTGATGTACTGTTGAACCAAAATATACTCACTCTTCATCTTTGAGTAAGCATCTTTAAGTTCATCATCATTCTGACAGATGTACACAATATCTTTCCATTCTACACCAATGGAATTAATCGCCTTGGTCATGATTGGATATTCGATATCGAGAGGAATCTCTCCAACCCTAACTTTCCAGGTTTTTGCAGCCTTAATTCCATGACGAGTAACCAGTTCAAGCATGACATCCTTGTTCATGTAGTGATTAATCCGTCCATTTTCGCCAGCATTGTAGAAATAAAAATAATCCTTCAAACGATCGTAGTTCCTATCCATAAGAGCCACTGTAACATCATCCCCGGTAAGGATAAAAGACTTCTCATTTGGATTCACAAAGTTAGAAAGAATGAACTCTAATCCCTCTTCTGGAGAATCAACATAGTATCTTTCTTTGACATATTTACTTTGACCTACCATCTGTAGATCACCTTTTACACAAACTGTAATAGGTTCAATTCCTGCTTCACCCAAAGTACGAACTATTCCGAGCGGATTATAATGCTCTTTACTTACAAAAACTATGTATTTACTCATCTTATTTCAATTTCTTTATCTTTCCATGTTTTCATGTCTGTTTCTGAAACAGTCCCAGCTCTATAGATATGTAGCATAGGTCTGTCATCTGCGCCATAATTATCTTTCATTCGTTTGTATAGAATAATAAAAGTGCAAAAGATAACCTTAATATCCATCCACAGAGATAAATGCTCTGCGTAATATGCCTCATATTTCAACTGTGTCTCCCAATCGCATTGAACTTTCTTACTAATAACATCTGGGGGAAGCAGACCACCTCTAACCTTGTGCGCAATACGTTCTTCTTCTTTATAATATGGAAGATAGAAGCTCGGCTGTGGTCTTGGGCCAACGATTGACATATCGCCTTTCAATATCATAAAAAGTTCAGGCAACTCATCCAACGAAGTGGATCTAAGTGCTATACCGAACTTTGTAAGCCTCTGTTTATCTGGAAGTAACTTTCCATCTTTGTCCTTAGCATTGGTCATTGATCGAAACTTGTATAGTTTAAATATTTTTTCATCTTTGCCGATTCTATCTTGAGAAAAAAGAACTGGACCGCCCATTTGAATTCGTACTATGATAGCTATGATAAGGTAAATTGGTAATAAAACAATTATTGCTGTCAATGAAAGCCAAATATCTAAAAAGCGTTTTACAATCTTATACATCTTTATTCTCCTCGAAACACACATTCAAAAGCTTCTGCGTACTTCATTCCAGCTTGACATCCACGATAGGCTGCTAATCCCACGTATGCTTCAACTGATCTCGGATGAGGATATGGACGCATAACACCTTTATAAGCTTCCAAAGCTTTAAGCTTTATATCTACTCCTTCTTTACCAATCTCGACAAAGTGATTCGGGATAAAACGATTTGAACTACTATCTAAACTCCACTCCGTACTTGAAGGTGTTTCCATATACATAAACTGTTTTAGACTAGGTACTCCTTCTCTTCTCTGAAACAATCTGCAAGCAGCCTGTGCAGCATAGGAAGTCATAATATGATCATTATTTGTATCAGTTGGATGATGCGTAACTATTGCTTCAGCTTTCCAATCGTCAATACAAGATTCAATAAATTGCACAAGTTCCAAATGTGGAACTGTATTCATTTTAATGTTCGGAAAATCAGCATGATAGACTTTTTCAACACCAAGAATCTTCATTGCTTTTTCTTCATCAGAAGACAGCGTATCTGATAAATCTCTTCTTGCTGCGGCTTGACTCACCATAATAGCGACTGCCACATTATGTCCCTCTTTAATCAATTTATGTATTGTCCCACCTGCTGCATCTGATTCATCATCTGGATGAGCAACAACAAATAAATAGTTCATCTTACAATTCCTCCACATATACTTGCCCGTAATTCACTTTTAATTTATCTGGTACTTTTTCCATTGCTGGTATTACAGCATTACAATTAATGTGAGAAAAGCAACCCACCTTTGCATCGTGATCTACAATTGCTCCTGCAGATATAATGCTACCTTTTCCTATTTCCGCTCCTGCTTGAATCACAGCACTTGCCATAACTACAGCCCCCTCTTCAATCAAATTTGAAGAAGAAATCATTGCCCGCTCCGAAATAAGACACACCATTTTATATCCAACAGTTTTTAGCTTTTCAAACCATTTTTCTCTAAGTTCAGGATTTCCCAAAGCCACGAATGCAAATTCGTACTCAGCTCTCAACTTTTCATAATCTTCCAGTCGTCCAATTCCTGGTGCATTATCATCCAAATATTCAATTTCAAATCCATTCTGCACTGCTATCTCGCCACGGACTTGACCATGACCGCCTGCACCTAAGTATTTCTGTTTACCAAATACCAGAATATTCCTCTTGTACTATATTTCTTTCTCTCAAACTAGCAATTTGCACATATTTTATTCTTGCTTATTATGATTTGATGTGCTATGCTTCATATCGTTATAGTATGCAATCCTTTTTCAGCCATTTAAAAGAATTCGGGTTCTTTTCCATACTGTTCAACATGTTCCTTAATCCAATCTGCATTCAAATCATTCGGAATTGTGATATCATGTTTTAAAGCAACAACAACTTTGCCATCCTTTGCTGCTATGGATTTAACCATATATTTTCCTTCTAAACTTGCAAGCAGCTCTGAACCTTTTTTATATTCTGTTGTCTCACCATCAAGAACACATACAACGGGACCTTCAATGCATTCCACAATCTTTTTTAACTGACAATTCATTTCATATCCTCCTAAAAAATATTTTCTATTGAGCCTCTGACTTATCAGAATGCTCATGCGATATTTATATTTAAGAACGACGAATAGCCCACATTGACATCTGTCAACTGTAGGCTAATCGAGTTACCTTATCATAATTTTTCACTTATTTAGGATTGGGTCAAAAATAAGTACCCAAGAAGCCATTCAATTACAAGGACAACAGCTTTCACTTATCCAATATGAAAAATTACCATAACGGGATTCGATTAAGCCGCTGAAACCCTTATAAAATCTAGGCTTTTCTCGGTTGTCCCTATTATAACTTCAACACCTTTCCATATATTAAATATTTGAGGGAGTTCATCAAGACTTGTTTTCTGTAAAAAAAACCAACCTTAGTAATTTATTGTTCTGAATTTTCAAGCAAATGTGTAAGAGTATCATGCGGTGTACACATTTTCATTGAACGATATTTAAAAATTTGAAAAAAACTGTTTTTCTCCATCTATATCCTTAGCAATTCTTTTCTGTCTGAAAAATACTGGTCCAGGGTCATCCGTCTTAATTACTATTGCCAAAATTATCCATAGAGGAATCAAGATAATTATTCCTAAGGTTGATAAAATAAAATCAATTATTCTTTTCATACACCTCTATACATATTACTTATACTCCTATAATATTAATAATAGTTCTCTAATATCTAATTATATCTAGGTTGTCACATATTTTGCTTAGCTCACATCATGTGCTAATTAAGTGCGAAAGTGAAGCTATCTAGCTTGTTATCATGCAATATTTATGACTTGGTAATGGAGGTAAAAATGAAGGACATAATACAACTATTTTTACCACTGCGTTTTTTACAATAACTTTTCATTTTAACAATTATTTTCATCTTAAGTTTAGCTGTTCTGTTCGTAAATTATTGGTTGAATAAACTCTGACATTTAAAATTCAAATGCTTTTAACATTTTAATCAATCCTTTTCTGCATCTAGATTAATACCTTACCTACGAAAACAATTTTAAATTTTCCAAATAAATTCTCATTATTTTCTATATATCCTAATTGATTTAGATTGTTCCCTATATATTTCACATACTTTTCAAAGCACTTGATTTCGTCAGTTTTTCATTACTTTTATTACTTAGATATAGTAAAGAATGACCAATAGTCCCCATGATTATAGTCATACTGAATCTGTCCAATTACTACCACTTGTTTTCTATTCTATATTTTGAGTTAATTCATAGTAATACAGAAATTATTTTTATCTCATTGTTTAGTTTAAACTGACTCAAGATTTTTCTGTTCTTTTTGATTGAGTTTCTGAATTTTCTTTTCCTCAATTTCATCTTGTTCTTTATTTCCAGGATGATATGTCGAAACAATTTCAGAAACAATCTTTTTGATATTCTGGCTGTTGGTATAGCTTGCTTCTGCTAAAACTTCTACTTGCTTCATAAACGCTTCTACATCAAATGGAATAGGTTTCGCTATATGAATCAGCCTATTTGGGGTTGTTTGTAGTCCTTCTTCCGCCATTAGCTTCTCTTCATACAACTTCTCTCCGGGTCTTAAACCGGTATACTCAATCTTGATATCGACATCCGGTTTATATCCAGACAGCTTAATCAGATTTCTTGCCAGAGTATCAATCTTTACAGGATCTCCCATATCTAAGACAAAGATCTCTCCGCCTCTCGCATACGTTCCTGCCTGAAGCACTAAACTTACCGCTTCCGGAATCGTCATAAAGTAGCGAATAATATCCGGATGCGTTACCGTCACCGGTCCTCCTTCCGCGATTTGCTTTTTGAATAAAGGAATGACGGAGCCATTACTGCCTAAGACGTTTCCAAACCGGACCGCTACAAATTCGGTCTTAACTGGACTCGTTTTCACTTCTTCAATTGGATTCCAGCTGTGTGACCAAAGTTGAGGTAATAGGTCAACTTGTCCTGTCTGGCTGATGCGATTCATACTCTGAATCACCATTTCACACAGTCGTTTACTCGCTCCCATGATATTCGTGGGATTCACTGCTTTATCTGTACTGATTAATACAAAGCGTTGGCATCCACTCTTTAATGCAGCGTAAGCTGTTTTATACGTTCCTATAACATTATTCTTAATTGCTTCATTGGGACTGCCTTCCATTAATGGGACATGCTTATGCGCCGCCGCATGATAGACGATATCGGGCTTATACGTTTCAAATACCCAGTCAATTCTCCTGCTGTCTCTTACTGAACCAATAAGTACAACTAAATTCAATTCAGGATATTTCCGTTTCAATTCCTGTTCAATGTCATAAGCATTGTTCTCATAAATTTCAAACAGGATTAATTGTTTCGGATGATGCCCTGCGATCTGTCGGCACAATTCGCTGCCGATCGATCCTCCGCCTCCGGTGACTAAGATTGTTTTTCCTTTAAGGTGCTCAAAGATTTCATCCAGATTGACCTGAATGGGTTCTCGTCCCAAAAGATCCTCAACGGCGACTTCTTTCAGCTTCGATAACATCACGTCGCCATTCACTAATTGGTAGATCCCTGGGAGGATCTTCAACTCACAGCCTGTTTCTTTGCAGATATTGAGAATGTCCCGCTTTTCTTCGGCTTTCGCACTTGGAATGGCGATTAAAATCTGTTGAATCTGATACTTCTCAACACTCGTCATAATCTCATCCCGGCCGCCAACGATCGGGATATTTTCAATGTATCTACCCCATTTGTTCGGGTTATCATCAATAATGCATTGCACCTTTCCGACATCAAACTCGGTTCTCTGAACATCTCTGAGAATCAATCGCCCGGCATCTCCAGCCCCAATTAACAGAATATTCTTGCCTAGGTTCTTCTTTTCTGCTTTTTCCCTGCGGCTGCGTTCCAATAAAACGAAACGATAAGAAAACCGGATTCCAATAATCAAGCAAAACTGAATGATCATACCAAACAGGATATAAGAAATCGGCATTGCTTCAAAAAGCAGTGTGATTCCAACATAATGAAGGAAGCCAGTAAGCACCGTTGCAGCTGTTACACGCAACAACTCACTGTATCCCGCAAACCGCCATAAGCTCCTGTATAACTTCAACACTGTAAAAACAGCTAAACAAAGCACAGTATAAAAAGGCGCAAATTGAATCCAGGCTTTCAGATAAACCTCTGGAATCAATGAGAACCGACAATCAAAACGAAACCATAAAGCCAGTAAGTAAGCTAAATTGACCGCAAAAACATCATAAATAACTAAGTAGAGAGAAATCACTTGCCAATGTTCAATTCTCTTTTTTTCGAGTTGCTTCATTTTCTTTCTCCCTTCTTCCCCCAATGAAAAAAGGCTCTTTTCAAAGCCATAAAAAGTGTTTCTTTTTCTTCTTGATTTCCCTGTATTCCTGAACAATCGGTTCATTCTTCAGAATCTTTTCAGGTTTTTCCTTTGTCAATTGAACAGCGAATCGTTCTCCGAATTTTTCCGCAAGGAACTCTCTTGCCTCAGACAACGCACAAGGTCTATGCTCATTATGAGCGTCGCTGGCCACAAAACTAACAAAGCCGTGTTCAATCATTGGAACAAGAACTTTCTTCGTTTCTTTCTTAAATAAACTGTTTTGATTTGCTTGTAACAGATAGCCTTCATTCAGCCATCGAAGACAAGAGTTCGGATCATCCTGAACAAAGTTGTATCGTTCAGGATGTGCGATAATGATTCGATATCTTAGTGCCAGCTCATAAAGAATTTCATCATATTCATCCTTATAATTTTGGAATGGAAACTCGACTAGGATGTAATCTGATTCAGCTAAGGTTAAGACTTCTCCCTTTTCTAATAGTTCCGGTAAGTCAGGGTGAATATAAAGCTCATTCCCCAAATGAAGTTTAATTGGCCCTTTATAAGCTTGTTTCAATTCATTGAATCGCTGTATAAGCTCTGGCACTTTTGTCCTGAACTCTCCGTTTTTCATAAAATGCGGTGTTGTAATCAGTTCTGTAATACCATCTTGTTCAGCTTGCTTCAATAAAGAGAGTGATTCTTCTAGGCTCTGACTTCCATCATCTACCCCTGGAATCAAATGACTATGAATATCAATCATTTCTTTTTATCACTCTTTTTCGTGATGGATGAAAGGATTGAATTCTTCTTTTTCTTTTGTGTTGTCTTTTTCTGTGTATCGCTATACCGATAGCTATAGCTGCTATAGTATTTTCGCTGAACCGGCATCATGGTCATCACAATACCAATAACATTCACTTGTGTCTGTTCTAACTGATCCTTGACTCGAAGTAATTCTTTTCGGTCATTTCGATTCGAGGCACAGACTAAAATAGTTCCATCACAATATGAAGCTGCCACGATCCCATCCGTCACCAATCCAACGGGAGGACAATCCAAAAGGATTAAGTCGTATTCTTTCTTTCTCTCTTCGATGAATTCTTTCAAGGCGTTCGATTGGATAAACTCGGAAGCAAACGGAATCTTCGTTCCTGCGGTAATCACATCCACATTCTCATAAGGTTGTAAAACCACTTCCTCAAATTCTGCTTGATGACCAATGATATCCGAGATACCTTTTTTATTCTTTAACTTCAGTTTCTTATGAATCGTTGGCATTCTTAAGTCTAAATCAATGACTAAGACTTTCTTCTGCAACTGAGCGTAAACCATCGCAAGATTGAGAACACAAGTCGTTTTTCCTTCTTGAGCAGTCGTCGAAATAATGTTGATGACCTTCATATCTCGATCGAAGTTCCTCATGAGGATATTGGTCCTTAAAGTCCGGTAAGCTTCCGAAGCAGGGGCATCCGGGTCAATTAAAGTAATCAGTTCATCGCCAACTCTTAACATTATTCTGCACCTCCTGTTCCATGCGTCATATCGGGAATCAATCCGATAATCGGATAATCAAAGATTTGCTTTAATTCTTCTTCGGTCCGGATATTTCGGTCATTCAGCAGAATGTATAAAACGATACAGCCGTCAATGACACACCCCATTAAAAAACCAATCATGATATTCTTAACATTCGAAGGACTCGATTTCTGTTCCGGAACTTTCGCAGAATTCAATACTGTTACGTTTTCGATATTCATAATCTTCACTATTTTCCGTTGAAACACAGAAACAATCTCGTTCGCAATCCGGGCTGACAGAGCAGGATCTTTCGTTTCTACAGAGATTTTAATCACCTCTGTATCCTTTACAGAAGAGATATTGACCATTTCTAAATATGTTGAATGATCAATTCCTTCATTATCTAAATTTAAATTACGAATTACTTCATCGCTGATTGCTTCACTCTTCAAGATCTCGCTGTAGGTATTCACCAGCTTTTGTGATGTCTGAAGGTCATTGTAACTGATCTGTTGGCTGTCCGGATTGGATTTCTGGACAATGATCAGCTTTGCTTCCGCTGTGTATTTTTTTGGTATCAGAAACAGTGTGATCAAAGCCGCCACAATGGAAGCGGCCAGAACGATCAGTGCGAAAGGTTTGAAATGCTTTTTGATGATTTCAAACACCCGCGACAGATCAATTTCAATTTCGTCGTTTTCGTACATTCTCTTCTCTCCCCTTATTTCTAATTAAAAAGATCCTATTCAGGATCCGAATTCTCTTTGTATATTTTGTTCGAGTTGAACAATCGTTGAACTCGGCTGATAATCTTCATCTTCATAAATGTTCCAATGAAGTTCTTTCGTCAACTCTTCGTAGTTTTCCATCATGTAGATTGGACTGAAACCGTTGTATTCTATTACCTTCTCGATTGAGTCCATTCCTTTTGATGGAATTTGAAACTGATCCAGCTGCTTCAAATCAAAGCTCAATAAAGAACTGACATAATTCTTAATTTCATTGTTAGTCAGATTCGTTTCTACATAAGGAAGCATTTCATTGACGATATCCATCAATTCAATCAGATTCTTTTTACTGAGTTTCTCTACAATCTTTAAAATAACTTCATTCTGACGATTCATCCGATGAAAATCATCGTCTACTTCACGAATACGACAATATTCCATCGCTTGTTTTCCATTGAGATGAAAGATACTACCATCTCTTGTTGCCCCTAATTCCACTACCTGTGTAGCTAACAGTCCATCGGGTAGTGTGATATCTATCCCATCCACTAAGTCAACTAATGTTTCTAAAGCTTCGAAACTAAATCCAACATACTGAGTAATATCCAAATCAAAGTTATAATTCAACATCTTAACAGCCAACTCAGGTCCACCTCGCCAATGGGCGTGATTAAGCTTATCATAATCGTTATAGGGTTCGGGTATCCAGATTAACGTATCTCGTTGTAATGAAGTAATCTTGATCTTCTTAGCGTCGAAATCTAGCGATATGATCTTCGTGGCGTCGGCACGATCCATTTCATAATCATTCCATTGTGCTTTTCTTGCATTATCGGAACCAAATAAAGCAATATTCACAATGTGATGATTCTTCACCTGGTCTAAGATTTCCTGATTGATCATTGCGTCCTCATCTGTCAGTTTTCGGGATCGGATTGTTTTATTCAATAACGAATCAATATAGAGATTTCCGCTCAGGATTAGTCCTAAAATTAATGTAATGAGGACGCTAATAATTACGAATAATGTCTTTGTTTTATTCCTTTGTTTCTTCCGTTTCAACTTGTCACATCCTTTGTTAGAAAACAAAAAAAAGGTACGCTTCGCCGACCCAGATATTAAAAAATGGGTTCGTGAAAAGCATACCTATGAAACCCTTCCCCAAGGTGCCCCTTGCAGCCATTGAGGAAGAATAACTTTCTTTTTCAATTCAGTTCCGTTTTTTCCAATAAAAAAGCAAAAAATTTGTAGTACTTTTTTGCGGATGATTGAACTAACGCAAACCTAATTTCACATTTGTAAGAAAACCTACACTTTGATTGACAATCATCTGATCTGCTTTTATAATGTCTAATGTAAGAAGATAGGGCAATTATTTCCATTAATTACCTTAAAAATCATTGTCACAAAATGTGTAGGTAAACTTCCAGTTTCGGTACCTAAAATGTAATGAATTACGTGTTTTTTGTCCTGAACGTCCACTAAAAATTATAAAAAATCGAAGTATTTTTACCTTCGATTTTTTAATTTATACAGTTTTATAACTCAAGAAAATCTAACTAAGCTTACATCCTGACGAATCTTATAAACTGTTTAAAAGAATAAACAAATCACTTTTGAAGCCCTTTCCTCTCTTCTTTTTTCAACCTGCGCCTTAACCAACCACCCTGCAGATAATACAGCACAAACAGGATCGAAGTCAGACTCCACGTTAACGGATAGCTGAACAAAACGTTCTCAATCGTAGGATTCAGTGGTACGGCGATCCAGATCCAGACAACGCGCAATACACACACCCCCATGCAAGTCATGATCATCGGGATCACGGAATCTCCCGTGCCGCGCACCGCCCCGGACAGTACTTCGATACACACATAAGTAAAATAATAAGGAGCCAGATACAACAACATCTGCATCCCCACCTCAATCACCGCTGCGTCCTGCGTAAACAAATGATAGATCCAGCGGCTGGTCACCATCAGGATCCCACTCATTCCCAAGGCCGTGCCAAATGCCATCGCCAGGCACACCCTTGACGCTCTTGTAAATCCGGTCGATTTTACGCGCGCCGAAGTTCTGTCCCGACAAACGTCGTGATCGCCACGCCGAAAGCCCCCATGATCATCCAGAAGATCCCGTCGATCTTCCCATACGCCGTATACGCCGCAATCGTGTCCGTGCCAAACGTATTCACGCTGGCCTGAATCACAATATTCGACACCGAATACATGACCGACTGCAGCCCTGCCGGGATTCCAATCACGACGATTTCCTTCAACAATTCACCATGCAGCCGAATTCGCTTGCGGATCAGCCGGTAACGGTCATCCTCAGCCTGAGACAAGCTCAGATAGACAAGTCCGCCGCTAATAAACTGCGCCAGACAGGTAGCCGCAGCCGCGCCGAAGACGCCCCATTGGAAGACCAGGACAAAAAGCAGATCCAGAACCACGTTAGCCAGGCAGCAGACAATCAGAAAGTACATCGGCCGCTTGGAATCCCCGACGGCCCGCAGAATACCGGACCCGACATTGTATAACAAATTCGGAATCAAGCCGACGAAGTAGACGATCATATAAATCAATGAATAATTCATGATGTTCTCCGGCGTTCCCCATCGCTCTTAACGCCACCGGTGCTCCGAAAATCCCAATCACCATCATGATCGCTCCCGCCGATCAACGACATCGCCACCGCCGTATGCACGGCATCGCTCGACTGCTCCACCTTCCGCGCGCCGTAATACTGCGAAATGATGACCGTCGCTCCCGAAGACAAGCCGACAAAGAGCCGACCAGCAGATTGATCAAGGTCCCCGTCGCACCCCCAACTGCCGCCAGCGCCTCCTTGCCAACAAACTGGCCGACGATGATCGCGTCGACCGTGTTGTATAACTGCTGGAAGAACGTGCCCAGCATAATCGGAAAGAAAAACAGCAGCAGCTGTTTCCAAATAACCCCTTCCGTAATCTCATTAACCGTTGGATGTTGATGCTTCCTCATCAGTGATGCTCCCCCTTAAACTGAATACTAGAATAGCACTGAAATTCCTGTTTGTCACGGACAAATATGAAAAAACCAGAAGCTATTTTCAGCTTCTGGCAAACATGGCTTAAACCCTAGTTTTGTTCAGCATTGTACTGTTTTTCGTCCAGCATTTTCTCGCTCCGGGCGACGATGACCGACGTTGCGGCATCCCCCACGACATTCAGCGAAGTGACCAGCATTTCAATCGGCCGGTTGATCGCCAGGA
>QFCE01001801.1_pt1 | contig 26661 bp, 28 predicted proteins | sample 5346091 | NCBI WGS metagenome assembly QFCE01 (sample SAMN09062252, study PRJNA434731) | Human gut metagenome, whole genome shotgun sequencing project. | isolation source: stool timepoint A chromium assembly | host: Homo sapiens | collected 2015 | reverse complement strand
AGCGGCAAAGCCTGACCCGGATGCTGATTATGTGGACGATGACGAGGACTATGGGTACGATCCGGAGTTTGAGAACGATGATGCAGATAGCTCCGTCGATGAAGATGATAATGAACCTGTGTAAACAGGATAGGCTTGATGCCTGGGGCAGCCTTCGGGTTGCCTTTACATAGTTTCCGCTTTCAAAAAATAAAATATTTTATGTTTTTGAAGGCGACCTCTTGAATATTCTGTGTGGTAGGTGTGCATACTATTATTTCAGTCATAGTGACTGGAAAATTTATCTGCCTCATCCTATTGAAATCTCTGTCATTTTAGAGTAAAATGAGGTAGATAATTCTGAAATGAGGTAGATAACATGAGAGCTTTTGATTATATAAAAGAGCCAGAAAAGTTGCTTACTCCTGAAATTGTGCAGATGATTGGAAAAATTCATGAGCACAAAGGTAAGCAAGAGCTATTTTTGGAAGCTAATATTGATGAATTGAAAACCCTTCTTGAAGTCGCTTTGATTCAAAGTACAGGTGCTTCTAACCGTATTGAGGGTATTTATACAACAGATAAGAGATTGGAAGAATTGGTCAGCCAAAAGGCAGAACCAAGAAACCGATCTGAGCAGGAAATCTCAGGTTACCGAGAGGTGCTTTCTACAATCCACGAAAGCTATGAGTATATTGTGCCAAGACCTAATATTATTTTGCAGCTTCATCGTGATTTGTATTCCTACGCCGGTTCCGGTGGAGAATATAAAAATGCTGATAATGTAATTGCAGAAACAGATGCAAAAGGTCACCAGAAAGCAAGGTTTATTCCGGTTCCTGCCTTTCAGACTGCGGAAGCTATGGATGAATTGTGCCGACAGTTTTTAGAAGCATGGAATACTGATAAAATTGATAAATTGCTTTTGATACCTATGTTTATTCTGGATTTCCTCTGTATCCACCCTTTCAATGACGGAAATGGGCGCATGAGCCGTTTACTGTCGCTTCTTTTGTACTATAAGGCAGGATATATTGTAGGGAAATATATCAGCATGGAAATGTTGATTGAAAAAACAAAGGAAACTTACTATGAAGCATTGCAGGCAAGTTCGACAAGATGGCATGAAAATGAGAACAGCTATGAGCCTTTTGTTAAGTATTATCTGGGTATCATGCTGAAAGCATATAATGAATTTGAAAGCCGTGTAGAACATTTAAAGAACCGCACTCTTTCTAAGCCCGAAAGAATTAAAGCGATGATTGATCAGAAAGTTGGTAAAATCACAAAGAAAGAAATTATGGATGCTCACCCTGATATAAGCAAAACCACGGTGGAACGCACTCTGGCAGATTTAGTTAAGAGTGAGTACATTGCGAAGGTCGGTTCAGGTCCGGCTACAGGATATGTAAAAATCTAAGTCATAAATTATCTATCTACCTCATTTCACATACAGATGAGGTAGATATTTTTACGATGACGGAGATTATAAAACAGAAAATTGTGTCAGGTTGCAAAAATTCTTTCTGAACTTTTTACATAGCAGTCATGCACTACGGTGTGTGGCTGCTTATTTTTTGCGAAAGGAGCAGATGCAAATGAAATTAGTTTTGGCTGAAAAGCCCTCGGTTGCACAGAGCATTGCCAAAGTGTTAGGTGCTGCCAAGCGTGAGGATGGCTACTTAGAGGGAAACGGATATGTGGTCAGCTGGTGTGTAGGGCATTTGGTGGAGCTGGCACAGCCGGAAGTCTATGATGCGAAGTACAGCAAATGGGCTTATGCAGACCTTCCTATCTTCCCGATGGACTGGCAGTATGAGGTTTCTGCCGGTACGAAAAAACAGTTTGGGATTCTGAAAAAGCTCATGGCCAGAGAAGATGTTGCGAGTCTTGTGTGTGCAACAGATGCCGGTCGTGAGGGCGAGCTGATCTTTCGGTTGGTGTACCACAAAGCCGGGTGCAGAAAGCCGTTTGAGCGGCTTTGGATTTCCTCGATGGAAGATGTAGCAATCAAGGAGGGCTTTGAAAATCTCAGGTCTGGAACGGAATATGATGCTTTGTATGAAGCAGCACTGTGTCGAGAACGAGCCGACTGGATTGTTGGTATTAACGCTACTCGACTTTTTTCGACCCTTTACGGGCAGACCCTGAATGTTGGTCGTGTTATGACCCCTACCCTTGCTATGGCTGTTATGCGAGAAGCTGCCATTTCCGCATTCAAGCCTGAACTGTTCTACACAGTTCAGATTGGATTGGATGGTTTTACGGCTGCAAGCGAACGCTTCAAAACCAAGGCAGCAGCCGAAGCTGTCAAACAAAGCTGTTCGGTGGCAATCGTTCAGAAAGCTGAATGTAAGGAGAAAACAGAAAAGCCGCCTGCGCTCTATGACCTGACCAGTTTACAGAGAGAAGCCAACCGTGTGCTTGGCTACACGGCACAGCAGACCTTGGACTACACGCAGAACCTCTATGAAAAGAAACTGGTCACTTATCCCCGTACCGACAGCAGGTTTCTGACGGAAGATATGGCACATAGCCTGACCGACCTCGTAAAGCTGGCTTTCCACACATTCCCCGTGGAGGATGTGGATAACATACCAGTTCATGCAGAGCAGGTTGTGAATAACAAAAAGGTCACAGATCACCATGCCATCATTCCGACCAGAGAATTGCAGAAATGCAATCTGAGCGAACTTCCCAAGGGTGAACTTGCAATTTTGCAACTGATCTCGAATCGGTTGTGCGTAGCTGTTGGCGATCCGCACCGATACGCAGAGACAGTTATTGAGCTGGACTGTGGCGGTACCGTGTTTTCCACCAAAGGCAAAACTGTTGTGCAGGATGGATGGAAAGCTCTGGTTCAGAAAAATGATTCGACAAAATCCGACGAAAACGTGCAGACACTCCCTTCTGTTTCCGTTGGTGACGAAATGACCGTCAGCGGCACGGAAATCAAGGAAGGGAAAACATCTCCCCCTAAACACTTTACCGAGGATACTCTGCTTTCTGCTATGGAAACTGCCGGTGCGGACGAAATGCCTGATGAGGTGGAGCGCAAAGGTTTGGGAACGCCTGCGACCCGTGCCGGTATCATTGAGAAGCTGGTTCGCATCGGTTTTCTGGAGCGTAAGGGTGATAAGAAAACCAAACACCTGATTCCGACCCACAAGGGTACGGCTCTGGTAACAGTCATGCCGGAACAGATTCAGTCCCCATCCATGACGGCGGATTGGGAAGAAAAATTGTTGCTCATTGAGAAAGGCGAATATGCCAGCGAGGACTTTATGGACGAGATCAAAGATGTGATTGCCGGTCTGATTCAGAACTATGAAGTAATCCGTGATTCCGAGGTTATGATGTCGAAAGAAGCCAATTCTATCGGCAAATGCCCGCTCTGCGGCAGTGCTGTAGAGGACAAAGCCAAGGCATTTTTCTGTTCCAACAGAGCTTGCAAATTTGCCCTCTGGAAAAACAATCGCTACTTTGCGAGCATCGGCAAGAGCATGACTTCTGCCACGGCGCAGAAATTGCTTGGTTCCGGCAAGGTAAAGCTCAAGAATTGCAAGTCCGAAAGAACGGGCAACACCTTTGATGCCACCGTCTTTATGGAGGTATCAGATGATGGCAAAACGAAGTTCAGTATGGAATTTGAAAATGGAGGAAAGCGCAAATGACAAATGAGTACAACCCGGATGGTAAGGAAATCCGATTTATCGACAGCCATTATAAGGATTTGTTTCATATCCCCGATGGCAGCTGTGTGCAGATTCACTACCCGGATGAAATGGTTGTGAAGCCCTGCACCTTCATTGACGAGTATCATACGCAGATCGGATACAATGTGTTTCATATCTGCCAGTTTGCAGAAATTATGGAGCGCAACGGCGCAAGCTATATGCCGGAGCCTGAGATTATGGGCGATGAAGCCGCATGGAAGGTCGGAAAGGATAGAATCCTTGCGGTGCAGACCTGCGAAGATGGTTACGACTACACCCTGTTGGATGAAAACTACAACGAGATTGATGGCGGTCAGGTTGATAACCCTGAACTGTCCATGCTCGAAGTCCGCCGGGATATTCTGGAATCCTTCGGGCTGGAGCGCCGGGAACTGCGGGCAATGTTCTATGAGGATGTCATGGAGCAGGCTTTTGAAGTCGGCAGACAGGCGGTGGTGGTCAATGACCCTATCGCTGAGCTTGCTTTTAAGCTCGACCGTTTTGCAGAGAACTTCGACCCCTATGAATATATGGATCAGGTCGATGATGTGCAGGCGCATATCCAAGAAATCAAGGCAGATCTTGCCGCTGGTAATACGGCTCCGTATCGTGAGTTCCTGAATACAGCCATTGAAGAAGCCCGTGAGGAAACTGCGGTTGAGGTTGCCAAAGTGCTGAAAAGTCAGCTGGATAAGCTCGACTCTCCGAAGCGTGAGTCGGTCATGGAAAAACTGGCACAGGCCGCAGAAAAAGCTGCGCCTGCCAGTCCCTCTCCCAAACGCAAAGAGCCTGAACGATAAGGAGGACACGGATATGAAAAACGAAAAATGGGATGATGTTCACGGAAATACCACCCCGGATGACAGAATGGTTGCTTTTCTGGAAAGCCCCACGGATTCCTATGCGATTCTTCAGCTGCGGGAAGATGTAGACGATAATATCCCGCTCATGTTTGCAAATTACAGCTACCTTCAGAAGAAAGAAATGGAGCCTGAGATTGACCGTTACGAGGTGGTCTATCATGGCTCCATTTCTATGTCCGAGGATGTGAATCGGCAGCTGGAAGATTTGTATGTAAAGTTCAATATTGACCACCCGGATGATTTCCGTGGTCACAGTATGTCGGTCAGCGACATCGTAGCCTTAAAGGTAGTCGGTGAGGTATCCTTTCACTATGTAGATTCTGTTGGGTTTCAGAAGCTGGAAAACTTTATGAAGTCCGAAAACTACCTGAAAAACGCAGAGATGGCAATGGAAGATGATTATGGGATGATTGACGGTATCATCAATAACGGAAAAGCGTCCGGATTAGAGGAACGTCCTTCGGTGTTGGAGCAGTTAAAGGAAAAGCCCGTGCCGGATGTTTCCCATAAGCCGCCCAAGAGCCACCCGGAAAGGGAGATTGAATGATGGATTTCACACAGGATGAGCGGAACATGATGATGCTTTACAGCCCTGGCACAAGGTCAGGGCTGTGTGAAGCACTGACACTGATGAAGGAACAGCTTTCGGAGGACGAGTCAGAGCTTTTTGCTTTGGCAGACTCGGTTCTCCGTAAAGTTTCAGCCATGGACGATGCCGCCTTTGAGAAGCTGAACCTTTATCCGGATTGATAGGATTGGAGGGATACAATGAACGCAAAAGAGCGATTTTATTCCGGATTAGCAAAAGAAACGATTGGGAAAATCACCTCGAACACAGATAACTGGACTTCGTTTTTGAGAACGATGTCCCGCAACTATGAGTTCACCTATCCGGAACAGGTGATGATTTATGCTCAGCGCCCCAATGCGACCTTTTGCAAGCCCTATGAGGACTGGAACGCTGAAAATTACCGCAGATATGTAAAGCGTGGCTCTACCGGCATTGCTCTGTTTGTGATGAACAGGGATAAACCGTATCTGCGCTATGTGTTTGATGTGGCGGATACCGGCGTTCGCCGTTCTTCCCCGGAACTGAAACCGTGGGAGGTGACGCCTGAAAACCGCTCCTATGTCATGGAAGCGATGGAGCGTACCTTCGGTGTTGCCGCTGACGGGGTACTGGAAGCACAGCTTGAAGATATTGCATCCGCACTGGCGGCTGAGTATTGGGACGATTACAAAAAGCAGTTCCTCGACATCGTTGCCAACAGCTTCCTTGAGGAGTATGATGAACTCAACATCGAAGTAGCTTTCAAAAATGCGGTGGCAAACAGCGTATCCTATACGATGTATTGCCGGTTCGTGGAAAGTCCCGACAACTACTTCGAGCATGAGGATTTCCAGAAGGTGTTTGATTTTAACACCAGACAGACGGTAAATGCCCTTGGTACTGCGGTGAATGCCATCAGCACAAGGATGTTTCAGGAAATCGAAAAAGCGATTGGAGAACATGAGCAGATTAAAGCTACCGAAAGGAGTACAGATTATGAGCGAGATGACTTACAGACAGGCCGGAGATTATCAGATTCCGAACCTTCAGTTGGAGAACGAGGGAGAGAAACCTCTGGGCAAGTACGGCAGGATGCGTCGAGCATTTTTGGAACAGAACAATCCGATGCTCCTGAACGACATGATTCTGACGGAGAGCCTGTTCCCGCACCTGTGGGAGATCGAGGAAACAGCGAAAGCCAGAGTGGAGTTTCTGATGGAGCAGTACCTGAAGGACAGCCCCGCACCGGACAAGGAAACGCAGCAGATGGCGTGGGTGCAGCACATGAACAGCCTGAAAGCACAGGCGGAGGAAGTCGTGATGACGGAGCTTATCAACAGCTGAGTCTGAACCTTTTCCTCTCCGAAAATGAACAAATCAGTTTTATCGACCGAGCAGAGAGCTTTACGCCCTCTGCTTTTTCTTTTGCCCAGGAAGAAATCGACCACTTCCTTCTGCTTGGTAGCAATACCGATGAAGCCCGAAAAGTCGTAGCGCTGGAATATATGAAGCAGAAGCCGTTGGAAGAAATCGTTCAGACCTTAAAGCAGGTCTATCACGGCGGCTATGGTCTGAAAGAAGATAGCGGGAATATCTGTGCGTGGTATGCCGAGGACGGTATCCACCTTGCCAAAGGTTCCTCTGCCATTGACAGCCCCAGAGCGCAGATCGTTTCTTGGGAAACGGTTGCCGAGCGCATTGGAGAACTGCTTGAAAATGGTCGGTTCGCAACTAATGTGGAACTGGTAGAAGCATCCGGATATGAGCGTCAGAAGTTGGCAGAATCCCTGTGGCATCTTTATCACGATTTGAGTGAAGAAGCCCGTTCCAGCAACTATCTGGCAATTCTTCATCAGGAACCGTTTCGTGGTTTCCCTGACGAAACCGCAGACTTGGCTGAAAAGTTGGATGACCCTCGTTTCCACGCAACCTTGGTACAGCAGTATTCGGAATTTAGAAAAACCCTTGCGGAAAATCCCGATCTGCTTCGTTTTCACTATCACAAGCTGAATCTCATTCAGAAACAGCTGTATGAGTTGAATATGCCTTTGCGTGAGTATCAGACCGATATGATGCAGATGCCCCTTGTCCGCCAGTTCATTACGGATGATGAAGTCAATGCAGACTTGACCCGTGGAAGCGGCTTTTCCGGTGGTAAAGCCCGTATTTATAACTACTGGCAGGAGAATCATTCTGCCAAGGAAAAGATGGACTTCCTGAAGCATGAATACGGAACCGGTGGTCATTCCCATGCCTGCTCTGGTGCAACGCACAGCGGTCAGGATCACGATGCCAAGGGTGTTGCTTACACCAAGAGCGGTTGCGATAAATTGCAGATGTCCTGGGCGCAGGTGGTGCAGAGAATCGACGGTCTGATACGAAAGGGACGCTACCTCAGCCCGGAGGAAGAAGCGGAACGACAGGCTATCGAAGAAGCTAAAACTGATCCGTTGGAAGATGTTTATGACCGTTTCGCAGTGATTGATACCGAGGATGGCGAGTATGCGATCTGGGATAATCAGACCGATGACTACTATGTAGACCCGGAAGGCGTTACGGAATACTTCACGGACGAATGGCTTGCCAATGACTATTTGGAGGAAGTTCGTCAGTCCGTAGCTGCGATGGAGTCGGTTCAGCCAGAAGCGCCTGTGGCAGAGCCTGCCGAAGTTGTGGAAGCATCTGCTTCCGAGGAACCGAAATGGAATTATCAGGTCGGTGACACGGTATATCTGGACGATACAGCTTTCCGTGTGGAGCAGATCACGGACAGAGAAGTTCAGCTGCGTGACCCTACGCTTGCTTATCCCATCTTCCGTGCCGAGAATCGTGAGAATTTCGAGCGTATGCTCTCTCAGGACGAAAGAAACCATGCGGTAAGGGTTGATGCCCAAACCGAAGAAAAGCCCGTTACAGAGGATTTTCTGGGCAAAACCGAACCGAGGGACTACACCCCTGAGTATCAGCTGTTAGACCGTCTGCGTATGGACTGCGAATACTTCCTTGGTGCAGGACAGCACAGCGAAAAGCATCTGTGGGCAGGCAACCGCCATGCACAGATTGCCAAGATGCGTGAGCTGTATGAAATGATTCCCGACAAACCAGAATGGCTGACACCTGAGATGATTAACAGCTACGAGGAGCGCATGGCTCCCCGCTATCTGGTTGCCGCCTACCATCACTTTGAAAACGGCTTCGATGATAAACTGGACTACTACACTCTGGAAGAAGCGGAAAAAGCTGCCCAGGGCTATGTGGACGGAACCATGGAGGATGACGGATTCAAGTACGATGGTGCTGCCGTTTACGATCAGCAGGAGCATAAGTGCATCCGTATCTATGGGGACTACCCTGACGAAAAGGCACACGCACAGGTCAGAGCCAGTGCGGAACCCGAACAGCAGGAACCGGAACACTTCATCGATCATTTTTATGTTGCCGAGGACATTCAGAAGCGGGGTGCGCTGGACATCAAGGAATACAGTTCCTTTGATGATGCCCTGCGAGCCTACTATGCACTTCCTGACACGCAGAGAAAAGCCCTGGGTGCAATGAATACCAGAGATCTGCCGGGTAGTCTGGACTTCGTACAGTGCGTAGATGGAAAGGACACCATCATTCAGGATTATGCCCAGGTGGACGGATGGCAGAATGCCGAAGTCATGGACATTATCGCTCAGCTTGAGCAGTCCATCACCACCAGAGAAATCCCACCTGTTCCTGCGGTGAACTTCCACATCACGGATGACAACATCGGTGAAGGTGGACCGAAGCAGAAATTCGCAAGAAACATCGCAGCCATTGAAACTCTGTTCAAACTGGAAAGCGAGAACAGGAACGCCACTACCGAAGAACAGGAGATTTTGTCGAATTATGTCGGTTGGGGCGGTCTGGCAGATGCCTTTGACCCGGACAAGGGAAATTGGGCGAAGGAGTATCAGACACTGAAAAACCTGCTTTCCGAAGATGAATATGCTGCGGCAAGAGCTTCCACCCTGAACGCACATTACACCAGCCCTACGGTGATCCGCTGCATCTACGAGGCGGTCGGACGGTATGGGCTTTGAGACAGGAAATATTCTGGAGCGTGCGATGGGTGTCGGCAACTTCTTCGGTATGCTGCCGCTCCATGAAACTGGAGAGCAGCCGTTTGTATGGTGTGGAACTGGATTCCATCACCGGCAGAATTGCGCAGAAGCTGTATCCGCAGCGCAGAAATCAAAGGTGGCCGGTTTTGAAACGACCGACCGCCGCGACTTTTACGATCTGGCCGTGGGCAATGTGCCCTTTCGGCAACTACAAAGTGTCAGCGACAAGCCCGTATGACAAGCTGGGATTCTCCATCCACAACTATTTCTTTGCCAAGGCACTGGATCAGGTTCGTCCCGGTGGATCGTGGTCGCTTTGTGACCAGCCGCTACACGATGGATTCCAAGAACTCCGGACGCAAGGCGAAAGTATCTGGCGCAGCGGGCGGAACTGCTGGGAGCAATCCGACTGCCAACAACGCATGCCTGTAAGCCAAAACGCCGCACGGAAGTCGTGTCGGACATCCTGTTTCCTGCAAAAGCGAGACCATCCCGATTGACATCGACCGGAATGGGTGCACCTGGGGCGACACCGAAGAGGGACTACACCATGAACAGCTACTTTGTCGACTCACCTGAAATGGTGCTGGGTGCGATACGGTGGAAGAAAGTACCGCGTACGGCAAGGACGAATGTACGGTGCAGTCCCGATTGAGGTGCATGGAACTGCGAGACCAGCTGCAAAGAAGCAGTTTGCGCACATCGGCAAGGACACCTATGAGGCTGAGGAGCTGGCACCGGAGCTGACGAGCCTAGCAGGAGCGAAACCATTCCGGCAGACCCCGGATGTAAAGAACTTCTCCTATGCCGTGGTGGATGGGGATGTGTACTTCCGTGAGAAAGCATCCCTGATGCGCCGTGCTAGACCTGACTGCGACAGCAAAACGACCGTGCAGGATCAAGGGCATGGTGGAGCTTCGTGCATCGTGCAGCGAGCTGATCGACTATCAGCTTGAGCGATTACCCGGAGGAAAGCGATTGCCCAGAAACAGGCGGGAACTGAATGATGCCTACGATGCGATTCGCCGCACAGAACGGGCTTATCAATAATCCCGAGCCAAATGACAGGCATTTTGCGGACGATTCGTCCTACTATCTGCTGTGCTCTCTGGAAAATGTGGATGAGGACGGCAGGCTGGAAAAGCAAGGCGGATATGTTCACCAAAGCGGACGATCGAGCCGGAACGCAGAGCTGTTACGAGCGTGGATACGCCGGCGAAGCTCTGGCAATCTCCATCGGAGAGCGCGGCAGAGGTGGATTTGCCCGTATATGGCGGAGCTGCTAGAACACCGGGAGAATACGAAAGCGATCCAGGCAGGAGCTGCGATGGGTGATCTTCAAAGACCCGATGGCGCGATGCTGTGGAAAGCTGCTGGAGACTGCCGATGAATACCTGTCCGGCGATGTCCGGGAGCAAGCTCCGCGTGTCGCAGAGATGGCGGCAGACAGGGATTCTTCCTTTGCACATCAATGTGGAAGCCTTGCAGAAAGCACAGCCGAAAGGACCTGGATGCGTCGGAGATTGATGTGCGTCTTGGGTGCCACATGGGTCGATGCGGGATTATATCCAGCAGTTCATGGAGGAAACCTTTGAAACCGCCGTATTACTCTGCGCCGTTCCATTGAGGTGAAAGTTCTCCGCGCATGACGGCAGAGTGGCAGCATCACCGGTAAGAGTACACCGAGCTACGGAACGATGTGGCAGCGTATGTGACCTACGGCACGAGCCGAGCCAACGCCTACCGGATTCTGGAGGAAACGCTGAATCTGCGGGATATTCGTATCTACGATACCGATGGAGGATGCAGACGGTAAGCAGAAGCGTGTCCTGAATAAAAAGGAGACCACCCTGGCCCAGCAGAAACAGCAGGCCATCAAGGATGCGTTCCGAGATGGGTGTGGAGAGATCCGCTTATCAGCCGAGCGGAACCCTGTGGACCAAGTACAACGAGCTGTTTCAACATCCACCAGACCTCGTGAGTATGATGGCTCTCATATCCGCTCGGCGGCATGAACCCGGATATACGGCTGCGTGAACACCAGCAGAAATGCCATCGCTCATGTGCTGTACGGCGGCAAATACGCTGCTGGCCCACGAAGTTGGTGCGGGCAAGACCTTCGAGATGGCTGCATCGGCTATGGAGAGCAAAACGGCTGGGATTGAGCCAGAAATCCCTGTTCGTCGTGCCGAATCACTTGACCCTACAGTGGGCAAACGAGTTCCTGCGCCTGTATCCGAGTGCCAAAGCTGCTGGTGGCCAGCAAGAAGGACTTTGAAACAGCAAACGCAGAAAGAAGTTCTGCGCACGAATCGCCACGGCGACTACGATGCAGTCATCATCGGGCACAGCCAGTTTGAGAAAATCCCGGTGTCCGCCGAACGGCAGGAACGGCAGCTGACGCGCAGATTGATGAGATCGAGGGTGCGATTGCGGAGCTGAAATGGCAGCGTGGCGAAAACGTTTTCACGATCAAGCAGATGGAGAGAGACCCGAAAAGGATTGGAGGCGAGACTGGACAAGCTCCGGGCAACGCTGACAGAAAGACGATGTGATTACCTTTGAGCAGCTGGGCGTAGACCGGCTGTTCGTGGACGAAGCACACGCGTTCAAGAACCTGTTCCTCTACACAAAAATGCGCAAATGTGGCAGGCTCTGTCCACCTCGGAAGCGCAGAAATCTTCGGATATGTTTATGAAGTGCCGCTATATGGACGAGCTGACCGGCGGGCGCGGCGTGATCTTTGCGACCGGCACCCCGGTCAGCAACAGCGATGACGGAGCTTTATACGGTGATGCGGTATCTCCAGTACGGCACGCTGCAGCAGAAAGGGCTGACCCATTTCGATTCAGCTGGGCATCGACCTTCGGAGAGACCACCACTGCGATTGAGCTGGCACCGGAGGGAACCGGCTACCGGGCCAGAACCCGATTTGCGAAAGTTCTTCAACCTGCCGGAGCTGATGAATATGTTCAAGGAGGTGGCCGACATCAAGACCTCCGACCAGCTGCATCTGCCGGTGCCGGAGGCAAAGTTTGAAACGGTGGTGGTGCAGCCCTCGGAGTACCAGCAGGCGATGGTGGCTGCGCTTTCGGAGACGGGCGGCGGCTGTGCATGCCGGTGTGGTAGACCCGTCGGTCGATAACATGCTGAAAGATTACCAGCGGACGGCACGAAAAGCTGGGACTGGATCAGCGGCTGATGAATCACCCTGTTACCCGGATGACCCTGACAGCAAGCTCAATGCCTGCGTGCGGAAATGTGCTGCGGATCTAGCAGGACGACAGGCGGACAAAGCTGACCCAGCTGGTGTTCTGCGACCTCAGCACACCGAAAGAACGATGGAACCTTCAATGTCTATGAGGATGTCCGCGCCAAAGCTGATTGCAGACGGTGTGCCTGCGGAAGAAAGTCGCCTTTATCCATGATGCAGATACCGAGGCAAAGAGAAAGACCTGTTTGCCAAAGGTTCGTACCGGGCAGGTGCGGGTGCTGTGGCAGTACGACACAGAAGATGGGTGCAGGCACGAACGTGCAGGACAGGCTGGTGGCCGTGCACCACTCTGGATGTGGGCTGGCGGCGTGCGGATATGACCCAGCGAAACGGTCGTATCATCCGTCAGGGCAAACCGGAAACAAAGAGGTTCAGGTGTATCAGTATGTGACGGAGGGAACCTTCGATGCCTACCTGTATCAGACCTGGAAAACAAGCAGAAGTTTATTTCTCAGATTATGACCTCCAAATCACCGGTTCGCTCCTGTGACGATGTGGATGAGCAGGCGCTGTCCTATGCGGAGATCAAGGCGCTGTGTGCCGGCAATCCCGCTTATCAAGGAAAAGATGGACTTGGACATTGATGTGGCAAGGCTGAAGGTGCTGAAAGCTGACCACCAGAGCCAGCAGTACCGTATGGAAGATAAGCTTCTGAAATACTTCCCGGCTGAGATTGAAAAGCAGACAGGCTATATTCATGGCTTTGAAGCTGATATTAAAACCGTGGAAGCACACCCGCAGATTGCCGATGGCTTTTGCGGCATGGAAATCATGGGCAAAGCCTACACCGAAAAGGCAGATGCCGGTGAAATCCTCCTTGCGGCTTGTAAGGACACGAAAAGTGCCGATCCGGTTCCTCTTGGCAGTTACCGTGGCTTTCAGATGGAGCTTTCGTTTGACAGTTTCCGGAACGAGTTCGATGTGACCCTGAAGGGCGCTGTGAGCCACAGAGTAGCCCTTGGAACGGACGCACGAGGAAATATCACCCGACTGGACAATGCCCTTGCAGGCATCCTTGAGCGCTTAGAACGAGCCAATGAGCAGTTGAATAATCTCTACAATCAGCAGGAAGCAGCCAAGGCGGAGGTTGGAAAACCGTTCCCGCAGGAAGCAGAGCTGACAGCCAAAAGTCAGCGACTGGCAGAACTGGATGCAGCCCTGAATATGGAGGACTCTGTGGAAAATCGTGACGAAAGAAGCGAGTCAGAGCGTCCTTCTGTGTTGGCTGATCTGAAATCCAAAGCGGAGCATATCCCGCCTGCAAAATACTCTGAAACCCGTGAGGAGGTGTTGTAATGGCAAAGCGAGATCAGGATGTTCATTTCCTTGCATCCAAGGAGGAGGTCGAGCGAATCCATGAGAAGATGGACGAGCTTGGCATCCGCAGCATGGGAGCCTATCTGCGGAAAATGGCTCTGGATGGTTACTGTATCAGACTGGATTTGCAGGATGTGAAAGCCCTGGTTTCGCTCCTGCGAATCTGCTCCAACAACCTGAACCAGTACGCAAAGCGAGCGAACGAAACAGGCAGCATCTATCGTGCTGACATTGAGGATTTGCAAAAACGGCTGGAGGAGATCTGGACGGACATGAGAGAAGTTCTTGTTCGCCTGTCCTCAATCCAGTAATCCGACAACTTGTTGGGAAGTCGCAGTTTCGGCTGCGGCTTTTACATAAGGGTTGACATCATTGCGTTATGGCAGATACCCTTGTACAATATAATTAAAAGAAAGGGGTTGAGCCTATGAAGCTGGTATTGAAGATATTGGCACTGCCGGTGCTGTTCGTTGTAAAAGTGATTTGCGTTCTTGGAAATCTGCTTACAAATGTTGTGTCCTATGTGATTGGCATACTACTTTTGGTTATTGGCGGCTCTGCGATTTACTGCATTGTAAAGGCTTTGTGGCAGTCCCTGCTTATTCTTGTGGTTCTTGGAATTGCGACAATAGCAGCGGTGTTCTTGCTCGTCTGGGCTGTTATGAAAGTCGAGAATATTGGAGAAAGTCTGGGAGCATTTATCAGGTCATAAGATAATATCAGAGAAAAGTCACCGACCGGTGGCTTTTTCTTTTTGGGAAGGAAGTGATGGGAATGGCAGCGACAAGATTGATTGCACTCCATGTGAATAAGGGAAAGACGGTCGCTCAATGTTTGGCAGACAGAACCGACTACTCACAAAATGCCGCAAAAACCAATGATGGCGAATTTATCAGTTCCTATGAGTGTGATCCAAAGACAGCAGATGAGGAATTTCTGCTTTCCCCACATTCACAACCATATCATTTATAATTCGACCTCGCTGGATGCCACACGAAAATTCAAAAACTTCTTTCTTTCCGGTCTGGCGGTGCAAAGACTCAGTGATATGGTTTGCCTGGAACACGGGCTGTCCATTATTACACCGAAGCCGTATCGGGAGCGCCAGAAAAGAACTGTTTATCCCAAGCTACTGCGTATTGCATGAACCGCTGCACCCCTTTCCGAAAATACCGGACAACAGCCAGCCGATAAAGCCCATATAGGCCATCGTGATGAACGGGTTAGAAGTCAGCGGACAAGCTCCAGTGGGGCATCTCACAAAGTAGTAATATGCAAGGCCAACTAATGCGCCGCCTGCGGTAAAAAGAACTGGCTTCAGCCAGTTCTTAATTTTTTCTTTCATCTCACATTTCTCCTGATAAATATTCCTCTGCATAGTGAACAGCAGTTGCCCCATCGGCTACAGCAGTTACGACCTGCCGTAATGCCTTTGTGCGGACATCCCCAACGGCGAACACACCGGGGATGTTGGTGCGGGTACTCTCATCTGCAATAATGTATCCAGCCGGATCAATCTCAATCTGATCTTTCATCAATTCGGTGGAAGGCTTTCTTCCCACGCTTACAAATACACCATCGCAAGCAAGGGTACTTTCTTCTCCAGTTTTCACGTTCCTAATCTGGATACCGGTCAGCTTTTCGTTATGGAGAAGAGCTATAATCTTACTGTCCCAGAGAAATTCTACATTTTCTGTTTTCATCAAAGGTTCATGGTAGATCTTTGTTGCTTTTAGGGTGCCTCTGCGGTGAACGACGATGACCTTTTTGCAGATACGGGAGAGAATCAGCGCATCCGCCGCAGCGGTATTGCCACCGCCTGCGATGACAACCGTTTTGTTCCGATAGAACATTCCGTCACAGGCTGCGCAGTAATGGACACCTTTACCGATTAACGCCTGTTCCCCATCAACACCCAGCTCTCTGGGACCGGCTCCTGTAGCCAATACGATGGATTTTGCGTACATAGCGCCTTCGCTGGTCACAGCTTTCTTTACAGAACCTGACAGTTCCAGAGACAGCACCTCAGTCAGCTTGGTTTCCACACCAAACCGCTCCGTTCCTCGCTTCATTTTTTCTCCCAGGGAGAAACCGTCGATGCCATCCTCGAAGCCGGGATAGTTGTCGATTTGCTCGGTCAGAGCCATCTGCCCACCGGCAGACAGCTTTTCTAAAACCACGGTGTCCATTCCTGCTCTTGCAGCATAAAGGGCTGCGGTATACCCGCCGGGACCGCCACCCACAACGATCATGTCATAGATATGCTGCGCATTATTTACTTCCTGAGTCCGGTGCTGTAAGGTTTCCTCAATAAAAGCCACCAGCTGCGCTCTGGATTCTGGAGCGACGATAGAGCCAAGAGTCTGTCCGCTATGATAGATCAGCAGAGTAGGGACAACTTCAATAGCCTCGGTCTCAGCCAATTCCGGTTCATCATCAATGTTGACAGCAGTGAATACCAGTGTATCCTTATATTCCTCAGCAACGCTTTCCAATGATGGAGCCAGACGGCGGCAATATACGCACCAAGGGGCTGAAAACTCCACCAGAACAGTCTTTCCGCTATGAACCATTTCTTCAAATTGATTTCTATTAATATTGATAACTTCCATATTGCCAGCTCCTTTCCTTTGCTTGATTATAGTATAGCCAATCTAAAATAACATTTCGGTGATGATATCACATAAAATAGTGCGACATCACTTTTTTCTTTTGAATATAGAGGAAAAAAGTAAGAAGAAGTAGTAGTAATATGATTGATAGGATAATAATAATCATTCTTATTAATTTTCCTCCTTTATCAAAAGATAAGCCTTGGATTTGGATAAGAGTGGCTCATACATTCGTGGAATAACCAGCGGAGCAGCCTTGCCGTCTCTCAGGGAACTGTTCAATATCATCTCGTATTTTGATATGACACCGGCAGAATTTTTCGCCCCACTGGATGATGCGAATTGCGAAGATTGCACCGAAGGGGAAAATCGAGAAAATGAGTGAACCTGTACAAGTTTACACTGCTTGCCAATTTGTCTCTCCACAAATATTTCCTGCTTTTTCTAAAGCTGTTCACAAAAATTTCGGAAAAAATATCTTGATGCGTTATAAGCGCATGAATATAATATGATTGTACACTTCGGATAAACGCATTAACTTCACGGAGGTTAGAAGATGGATATAATGTCAGTAAAAGAAGCTGCGAAGCGGTGGAATTTGTCTGAGCGCTGGGTGCAAAAGTTATGTGAAGAAGGCCGGATTGAAGGTGTGCAGCGGTTTGGCCGTTCGTGGATGATTCCGAAAACGGCAACAAAACCAAATGATTTACGCAGAAAGGGCGGTGATTCTCATGTACAACCCCCAGCTTGAAACTTTTATCCGTGTTGCGGACGCGGGGAGTTTTAATAAAGCGGCAGAAGAATTATTCATTTCCCCACCTGCTGTTATTAAGCAGATCAATCTATTAGAAGCACAGTTAGGTTTGACTTTATTTGTTCGGACCCACCGTGGCCTGAAATTGACGGAAGCAGGAAAATCACTCTATCAGGATGCGAAATATGTCATTGGGTATTGCAGGGAATCTGTTGAACGTGCCAGAGCGGCGATGCAAAAGGAAGAAAATGTGATCCGCATCGGCACCTCCTCAATGACCCCAGTCCAAAACATGGTGGACTTATGGCCAAAGTTTCAGGAGTATTGTCCAGATATAAAGTTTCAGATGATTCCGTTTGAAAATACACCGGAAAATGCCCGTGAGATTCTCAAAAATCTCGGAAAAAATATTGATGTGATCGCTGGTATCTTTGACGAGAGCATGCTGAATTACCGGCAGTGTTCCGGAACTGAGCTTTGCAGGGTGCCGCTGTGCTGCGCTGTATCGGTCAACCATCGGTTAGCGAAGAAAAAGCGTTTGACGATACAGGATTTGTATGGGGAAAACTTATTGTTGATGCACCGTGGCTGGAGCCATTACATTGACCTTTTAAGGGATGACCTTTGGACCAATCACCACAACATTCATATTGTTGACTTTGATTTTTATAGTCTGGAAATATTCAACCGGTGTGAAAACAGCAACGACATTTTGATTGCCATCGAAAACTGGAAAACAGTACATCCGTTGCTGAAAATTCTGCCTGTAGATTGGAATTACACAATTCCCTTTGGAATTCTGCATGCCTCCGAACCATCAAAAACTGTGCAGCGATTCTTACAGGCGATTCCTGCTGTCATGGAATTATAACGAAATATTTAGTATTAACTTTTGGGTTTATACTGCATAAGTAATCGAGACTTCTGTTGGAGTCTCGATTTTTTTATAATGTAGATGATAAATCAGAACCGTTTCACAATGAGGAAAACGTATCCGATGATATTTCAGAGGCTCTGATGCGGGGCATGATCCGCGATCTGCGCGCGTCGATCAAGAATCCCCAGGACTACACAGCCCGAACCGATCTGAACGTCCCCATAGAGGAAGTGGCAGGTGTCATGGCAATTCAAAACCGTTATTCCATGATGGCCTGGTGGCATGAGGTACTGTTCCCTGTACTGGAGGAATTTACAGCCGAGGCGATGGATTAGAATCAGAAACTGCTGGCACTGCTGCAAGATATGGCAAGGGAGAAAAACGCCACGCCAGCGCAGTTTTCTTTGGCGTGGATGCTCTGCAAAAAGCCCTGGATCGTACCGATTCCCGGCACAAGAAAGTTGGAGCGGCTGAGAGAAAATGCGGGTGCAGCCGATGTGGTACTGACGCCGTCCGAAGTCTCTGCGCTGGATGATGCTTTGGACACCATTCCCATGTCCGAAGTGTTCGGCGGATCAAGAATTGTCAAAAAATGTTAAGGAGGAATCAATAATGGAATATGTTACTTTGAACAATGGAATTAAGATGCCTATGGCAGGTATTGGAACCTTTCTTTTGACCCCGGACGAGGCGGAAGCATCCGTCCTCAGTGCGCTGGCGTGTGGCTATCGCCTGATCGACACGGCAAACGCCTATGTCAATGAAAAGGCCGTAGGTCGTGCAATGAAGAAGTCCGGCGTGTCCAGAGAGGAGATTTTTCTGGAAACCAAGCTGTGGCCTGCCTTCTACGAGCAGCCTGATGCTGTGGAAAAGACACTGGAGCGGCTGGATACGGACTATATCGACCTGCTGCTCATCCACCAGCCCGCTGGAAACTATATCGCCGGTTACAAGCTGATGGAGAAAGCCTACAAAGAGGGCAAGGTCAAGGCCATCGGTCTGTCCAATTTTAGCCAGTCTCAGATTCGTGAGATTCTGGATATCTGTGAGGTAAAGCCTGTAGTTTTGCAAACCGAGGTGCATCCTTACTATCAGGAGAAGAAGCTGAAAGATTACCTCAAGAAGGAAGGTATCGTCATTCAGGCATGGTATCCCCTGGGGCACGGGGACAAGGCTCTGCTTGAGGAACCCCTGTTTCAGGAACTGGGCAAAAAGTACGGGAAATCCAGTGCCCAGATTATTCTGCGCTGGCACATTCAGTCGGGCAATATCGTGATTCCCGGCTCCAAGAGCCCTGCCCACATTCAGGACAACTTTGACCTGTTCGATTTCAGCCTGACAGCATGGGAGATGGCACAGATTTCCATTATGGATAAGAATGTGCGCTACTACACCAGCACACCGGAACTGCTGCAACGGTATGCAGCTATGGTTCCTCCGGTAGACGAGCAGAAATAATCAGAGAGAAATTTAAATGACAGGAGGAAATTATATATGAAATCCAGATTTGCCGCATTGCTTTTGGCAGCCATCATGACACTATCCCTGGTGGCTTGTGGTCAGCAGCCTGCTGAAAACACCGCTTCCACAAGTGAACCTGACACCATCGTGGAACAGCCCAGTATTCCGGAAGGTGTATTGGCGATTGCCGAGCAGGGAATGTTTTCTGCTGGCGGTACCGTAATCACCTCAGATGGAACCTTTGATGTTTCCAACTACTATACGTCCAGAGAAGGTTCCACTTCCCATGTGGATCATGCCAATGTGCTTTACCAAATTCCCGCAGAGGAGACTGGCCTGCCCATGGTATTTCTTCATGGATACGGTCAGTCCCGTATGGGGTGGATGACCACTCCGGATGGCCGGGAAGGCTGGTCTGATATGTTCCTGAAAATGGGACATAGTGTATTCCTGATCGACCAGCCCCGTCGGGGCGAAGCCGGGCAGACCTCCGTAGCCGGTACCATCAGCACCGAACCCTCCGACCAGACCTGGTACACCCAGTTCCGCATTGGTACTTACCTGAATGACGAATTTACCTACAACGAAGGCTCCCAGTTTCCTGCCGGAGAAGAAGCACTTGACCAATTCTTCCGCCAGATGACGCCGGATACCGGCATGGACAATGCTGGCGGCGACCAGAACATCGACAACACCGTGGTGGCCCAGGCCGTCGCAGCAACCATCGACGAGGTCTATGCACGTACAGGAAAAGATTCCATTCTGGTGACCCATTCTCAGGGCGGTATGCCTGGTTGGGAGACCGCCAGGTATACCGATCACATCGCAGCCATCGTAGCGATTGAGCCCGGTATGGCTCCCCAGGTGGACAGCGATGACTACAAGGCACTGCTGGAAAAGAAAATTCCTGTCACCTTCTATTACGGCGACTACATCGGCGAGGAATTTACCGATGTCCCGGCAGCAGCCATGTGGGGCTTTATGGCCTCCACCGCCGATACCTTTACAACAAGCTATACAGCGGCAGGCGGCATCAGCACTGTTGTCCATCTTCCTGACGAGGGCATCACTGGAAACGACCACTTCATGTTCCAGGACATGAACAACGATGTGATCGCGGAACACATTGAAAATTGGATTCAGGCGAATGTAATGTCTGCTGAATAAGCCACGGCTTCGGTCTCGGAACGGGAACGGTTGCGGAGGGTTGGATAAACGACGCTGTGAATTTTTGGGAAAATCAAATGCAATGATTAGCTCAAATTATCAATAAATCTGAGAAAGGACTATGACAATGAATAACTTTATTTTTGAAAATTCTACAAAGGTGTTTTTCGGAAAAGGCTGTGTAAAGGAATATCTTTGCTGCCTGACGAAAGCCCACGGCGATACCGTTATGTTATGTTATGGCGGCGGCTCAATCAAGAAAAACGGTATCTATGACGAGGTAACAAACATCTTGGAAGCCGCAGGAAAAACCGTTGTGGAGTTTAGCGGTATTATGGCGAATCCCACCTATGCGAAGGTATTGGAGGGTGCGAAGCTGGCAAAGAAAAATGATGTCAGTCTGCTTTTGGGAATCGGCGGCGGTTCGGTTATGGACTGCTGCAAGGCGATTTCGATTGCCGCCCGTTATGACGGCGATGTATGGGAAGATTTCTGGAAAAGACCGGGTGTTTTTGACTTCGAGCCGTTACCTCTAGGCGTGATCGTTACTGTGGCAGGTACGGGCAGCGAGTGCAACGGCGGAGCAGTTATTACCAATGAGGAATTGAAAATCAAGACGGGCAGAGATTATCCGCAATGCAACCCTAAATTTGCCCTGCTTGACCCCACCTATACTTACAGCGTTCCAAAAAAGCAAATGGTTTCCGGCGGCTTTGATATTCTGTCGCACATTATGGAGATTTATTTCAGCGAGCCGAATGAGGACAATGTATCGGACGATATTTCCGAGGCACTTATGCGAAGTGCAATCCGCAACCTGCGTGCTGCTATTCAGAATCCGCAGGACTACACCGCACGAAGCAATTTGATGTGGGCGGCGACAATGGCGGAAAACCGCGTTATCAAACTGGGCAAGCGAATGGATTTTGAGTGCCACCAAATGGAACACCAGCTCGGTGCATACACAAACTGCAACCACGGCGAGGGACTTGCCGTTCTGCACCCCGTTTATTACCGCCATATTTACAAATACGGCTTGCCGAAATTCAAACGGTTTGCAATCGAGGTTATGGGAGTTTCGGCAGAGTCCAAAACGGACGAAGAAATCGCCCTTGCAGGTATTGAGGCTTTGGAAGATTTTATTGTCGAAATCGGACTGCCTGTATCTTTGCAGGACTTGGGCGTGAATGAAAATACCGACTTGAAAGAAATTGCAGATTCCTGTGCCCTTATGCCCGGCAGTTACAAAAAAATGACCCACGAAGAAATCCTTGGAATCTTCAAGGAATGTTATTAAAAACAGAAAGGAAGAAAAGCGATGAAAAAGATTATTTCGCTTTTTATGGTGCTTACTATGGTGCTGTCGCTGGCGGCCTGCTCGACAAATCAATCCCCCAGCGAATCAACACCCGAAGAAAGCAGTTCGCAGACAAACGAGAGCACCCCTACGCCGAGTAACACAAACGGGAAAAATCTTGTGGTGTACTTCTCGATGCCCGATAATGTTGATGACAGTACGGTTGTAATCGACGGCGAAACGCTGGGCAATACGCAGTATATGGCGTATGTGATTCAGGAAACCGTCGGCGCTGATATTTTCCGCATTGAGCCGGAAACGCCCTATCCCACCGACCACGACGAACTGGTTGACCTTGCGAGTGAAGAACAAAGCAATAATGCAAGACCGGCAATCAAAGATACGATTGAAAACTTTGATACCTACGAAAACATTTTTATCGGTTATCCCAACTGGTGGGGCGATATGCCGATGATTCTGTACTCTTTCTTTGACGAGTACGATTTTTCCGGCAAGACGATTATTCCCTTTAACACCCACGGCGGCAGCGGCTTTTCTGGTACAATTTCCACAATCAAAGAGCTTGAACCCAACGCCGAGGTGTTGGACGGCAAATCTATCTCCCGCAATGATATTCAAGACGCAGAGCAGGAAATCGTAGATTGGGTAAATTCTCTTGATCTGAAACAAGCTGAAGAACAGCCTGATTCTTCTGCCGAAGCACAGCAGCCTACCATGGGACGATTTCTTTATCTTTGCCGCTTCGGGTACGAATGATTTCGCCTATTCGGGATATTACGCTATGCTCTACTTTTATAACGGACTGTGCTGGATATGGAGGTGACAAAAATGAAATATAAACAGGTTGTCAAACTCATCATTGACATTGCAATGTATCTGATTTTTGTCGCTCTTATGCAGGAACACCTATGGGACGGTCTGCACGAATGGATTGGTATCGTATTATTTGTACTGTTTATCGCTCACAGTATTCTCAATTTTCGCTGGTATCAATCTCTTTTCAAAGGAAAATACACTCCGACAAGGACAATATTGGCAGTTACCAATATTGCGCTGTTTACTGCTATGCTGTGCTGTATGGTAAGTTCGGTGCTGGTTTCGGGAAAGGTTTTTGCTTTTCTGAATTTGGGCGGTGCAAGGATAGGCAGGACGCTTCACCTCGTATCGACTGCGTGGGTCTTTGTACTGATGAGCCTGCATTTGGGATTACATTTAGCACCGTTCGCAAACAAACTGAAAAAGCACAGACAATTCCTGTGGGCAGGTCGAATCATTGCTGTTTTATTAGCGGCATACGGTGTTTATGTATTCGTTGACCGAGCCTTTTATGAAGAATTGTTTTACCTTACTGAGTTTAAGTTTTTTGATACCGACAAATCGGCTGCACTATACTTTTTTGAAACGATTGCTATGTCGTCTGCCTTTGCAACCTTATCCTATTACGGCAAAAGCTGTTGCAAATGAAAAGCAGACAGACAAAAATCTAAAAAATTAAGGAGGCACCATGAATAAAACATTAAAATCCATTCTTTCGCTTGTTTTATGCGTTTGCTTTGTTCTTGCTCTATCCGCCTGCGGTAAGCAGAACAACGACACTACTGCGAATAACACCGATACAAATGTAAGTAATAATAATGTCACAGACGACAATACAGATGATTCTGTCGATATCACCCCCGAAGAAAGTACCGCAGGAGATTCTAATATCTTGGTAGCCTATTTTTCGTGGTCGGGCAATACACAGCAGGTTGCTAACTGGATTTCCGATAAAACGGGCGGTGAACTGTTCAGAATTATCCCCGAAGTGGAATATACAGAGGACGATGTATTTGACCGAGCGCAGGACGAACTAAACAATGGTACTCGCCCGCCGCTTTCCTCACATATAGATCAAGAGGTTATGGAACAGTATGATGTTATCTTTGTCGGTTTCCCCATTTGGTGGTACGACCTGCCAATGCCTGTTTGGTCTTTCCTTGAAGAATATGACCTGTCCGGCAAGACAATTATTCCGTTTTTTACTCATAACGGCAGTTCGTCCGGAGCGAACAGCATTTCTACCGTAGTTGAGCTTTGCCCGGATTCCACCGTACTGACCGATGACTACTTTACCTATTCGGGCAACAATGTTGACGAAGCCGAAAGCGCAGTTGATGAATGGCTTACCGAGCTTGGCTACAACAATTAAAAAACAGGGAGAATTTGAAACAATGAAAAATGTACTTATCTTATCCGGCAGCCCCCGTAAAGGCGGCAACTCCGATTTGCTCTGCGATGAATTTATGCGTGGAGCAAAAGAATCCGGCAACAATGTAACCAAAATCAATGTTGCAAGCAAAAAGATAGCGCCCTGTCACGCCTGCTATTTCTGCGGTGAACACGGCGGCGAGTGCGTCTATAAAGACGATATGGCTGAAATCCTGCAAGCGATGATTGATGCCGATGTGCTTGTGCTTGCAAGCCCCGTTTACTTCTATTCCATTGACGCACAATTAAAGGCGGTGATCGACAGAACGGTTGCACGCTGGCTGGAAGTGAAAAACAAAGAATTTTACTACATTATGACCGCTGCCGATGAAGATAAATCATCTATGGATACTACGCTTGCCTGTTTTCGTGGCTACGCCGACTGCGTAAACGGTGCAAAAGAAATAGGTGTAATTTACGGCACAGGCGTTTATGAAAAAGGTAAGGTGCTGAATACCCCGGCTATGGCTGAAGCCTATGAAATGGGTAAAAATGTTTAGCAGATAAAATCAGGAGGAATAAAGAATGAACATTTTGTTTATCAACGGAAGCCCAAATTCGAACGGGAATACTGCTGCCCTCGCAAAAGAGCTTTTGCAAGGGAGAGAATATGAAACGTTGAATCTGACTGATTACAGGATCGGCAGTTACGGACAAAACTTTGAGGACGACGAACTCGATCAGGTCATTGCCAAAATGAAACAGGCAGAGGTAATTGTTATCGGCTCTCCGCTATACTGGCACAATATCTGCGGCTCAGTGCGAAATATACTGGATCGCTTCTACGGTTTGGTGGAAAACGGCTCATTGTCGGGCAGAACACTTTATTTCCTCTTTCAGGGCGCTGCGCCGGAAAAATGGATGCTGGAAGCCGGAGAATATACGATGAAACGCTTTGCCGGACTTTACGGAATGAAATATGCCGGTATGGCAACCAACCATTTCGAAGCGGCTAAATTATCAAAGAAGCTCTAATATCAAATTTTAGGAGGATAGCAATATGGCAGTAAAGCAAACAGCAGGAAGAACCGCCCTCGGAGAATTTGCACCGAAATTTGCAGAACTCAATGACGATGTGCTTTTCGGTCAGGGCCGAAGCTGGGCTACGGCGTATATCAGTTATCAAATGAAGAATGTGAACGCTGTGTATTAGACGCAATCAGCGCAGGGTATCGCTCGATTGATACAGCGCAGTCATACGGCAATGAGGAAGCGGTCGGAAACGCTATTAACAAATGCGGCGTTCCCCGTGAGGAGCTTTTTATTACAACAAAGGTGGGGATTACAAACGGCGGTTATGAGAAAGCAAAGGAATCACTTGAGGAATCTTTGAGAAAACTGCAAACCGAGTATATCGACTTATGTTTGATTCACCAGCCTTTTAATGATTACTACGGTACTTACCGTGCAATGGAGGAAGCCTATAAAGAGGGCTGGATTCGTGCAATCGGCGTTTCTAATTTTTATCCAGACAGACTGGTTGATTTGTGTAGTTTCGTAGAGGTCAAACCAGCAATCAATCAGGTAGAAACGCATATTTTCCAACAGCAGACAGCCGCCCACGAATATATGGAAAAATACGGCGTACAGCACGAATCTTGGGGACCGTTTGCCGAGGGAAGAAAGGATTTCTTTACCAATCCCGTGCTGAATGAAATCGGGAAAAAGCACGATAAAAGTGCAGCACAGGTCGCTCTGCGTTTCCTTTTGCAAAGCGATGTCGTGGTAATCCCAAAATCCACCCACAAGGAGCGTATGGAAGAAAATATCAATGTCTTTGATTTTGCTCTGGACGCAAGTGATATGAACGCTATCCGGGCATTGGATGAAAAAGAAAGCCTGTTTTTCTCTCACTATGATCCAGCGATTGCAGAGATGATGATAAAGCTGCATTAACAGCAGACTTCCAAAAAGAGGTGAAACCCAAAGGGGATAAGTCTATCTTTTTGAGGTTAAGTCGGTATGCGTTTGTGTACCGGCTTTTTTGTTGCCCAAAAGTCGGTTACAACTGAATGACCGGCTGCATGGGATATGCACAGGCGGACATGGTAACAGAGGTATATGGCCATATCATTGACGAGGACAGGCGAAGAGCTTGAAAGCTGAATAAAAATATAATAATGGAAATAGAACAGAGTCTACTGGCATTAGGAGAAATCCAGATGTGGGTGGACTTTTTGTAATGGAAAATAATGTACATAAGATATATTTAAAGTTATAATTAAGGTAAATACCTTTTGTATGTAGTGTTAGATCAATTTTATATTAAAAATGCTGGAATATACCCAGAAAATAATGTAGTCCTTGAAAGTATGATTATATGTGAATTTGAAGCAAAACAATAGAATTGTGCTATACTATTGTTTAATAAAAAACTTATTGATATCTATTATTATAATACTTATGAAAATCATCAGATCAGTGCGGTAGATATGCAT
>QFCE01000870.1_pt1 | contig 26688 bp, 30 predicted proteins | sample 5346091 | NCBI WGS metagenome assembly QFCE01 (sample SAMN09062252, study PRJNA434731) | Human gut metagenome, whole genome shotgun sequencing project. | isolation source: stool timepoint A chromium assembly | host: Homo sapiens | collected 2015 | reverse complement strand
ACTGAATTTACCCATATTCATTTCCATAGGTGTTTTATACCTCCATATTGTGTTTATATTTTGTCCTTATTCAAAGGAAATATGCAGTTGATGCCGTTTTCTTCCAAGGTCTTCCAAATCTTTTTTTGCCTGGATGATCTGCTGCAGTGCCGCCATGTCCGAAGGATCCCAGGTACGGTTTTTATATTCCAGACTTTCTTCTTTGATACGGAGCAGGGTGTCCGCAAACGCACGGTTCTGTTCCTCCGCGGTCTCCAGATGAATAGTGGCATTGAACAGCGACGCCACCTCCCGCTGCTCCTCACTGTCTGTAAATGTGTTCAGAAGTCTCGCCGGGTTTACCTCCCCCTCCTGATACTGCGCAAAAAGCATATCCGCCACCTGGCGGTACAGGGGTGTCACAAAGTCCTCCGGCCCTATGTAGCGCGTCACCTCCTCGAAAATTTTCGGATAGGTGACCAGCCAGGTCAGCATCAGCTTCTGGGATTTTTCCGCTGCGGATTCCTTCGGCTTTTTTTCCTGGGCTGCGGCCTTTGGCCGGAAACGCTGTTCCGCCGGGGTTCCCCGGATGGCCAGGGCATTTACCCTTTTTCGCAGATCCTCATGGCTGATGCCATAGCTTCTGTATTGCTTTACTATGGCCTCTATATAAAGATTTCGCTCCAGCTCGTCCGACAGCTCCAGAAGCATCTGCGCGCAGTTTTCAAAAAACTGATTCTGTCCCTGCGGCTCTGTCATGGCAAAGTTTTTTTCCGAGACGCTTACCCGGAACATAAAACTGTCCATTGCCTGGGAAAGACGCTCTTCAAAAGCTTCCGGCCCCATATTTTTCAGAAATTCATCGGGATCCTTATAAGGCGCAAGGCTCACCACCCTGGAATTGACTCCCGCTTCCCGAAGAATGGGAATCCCCCGAAGAGCTGCCCGCACCCCGGCTTCATCGCTGTCGTAAAGAAGAAGCACCTCCTCTGTATAGCGCTTCAGAAGACTCGCGTGCCCGGATGTCAGCGCAGTCCCCAGAGATGCCACCGCGTTGGTAAAACCAGCCTGATGCATGGAGATGACGTCCATATAGCCCTCGCAGAGGATCAGATAGTTTCTCCGGGTTGTCCGCGCGATGTTCAGTCCGTAAAGATTCCGGCTTTTGTCAAACAGGGTCGTCTCCGGGGAGTTGAGATATTTGGGTTTTCCGTCCCCCATGACACGTCCGCCAAAACCGATGACACGGCTGTTTATATCCATAATGGGAAAAATCACCCGGTTCCAGAATTTGTCGTACATGCCCCTGCGCTCATCCGCATTGAAAAGCCCGGATTCCCTCAGCAGCTCGTCGCTGTAATTCTTGCTCTTTAAATACTTGTACAGATCGTCACTGTACTTGTCCGAATACCCCAGGCCGAATTTGCGGATCGTCTCCTCGCTCAAACCTCTGCCTGTGAGATAGGCGTAGGCTGCTTTTCCGTTTTCTCTCCGCAGCTGATAATAAAAATACTGGGCAGCCAGCTTGTTGATCTCCAGCAAAACTGCCTTTTTGTCTGCTCTGGCCCGGGCTTCCTTGGAATACTCCATCTTCGGGAGTTCCACCCCGGCCCGCTGCGCCAGATGAGAAAGCGCTTCCCCAAAGGAGTAATTCTCATACTCCATGATGAAGTTGAATACATTTCCTCCTGCGCCGCAGCCGAAGCAGTAATACATCTGTTTTGACGGCGTCACCGAAAAGGACGGTGTCTTTTCGTTGTGAAAAGGACACAGGCCAAAATAGGAGCTTCCTTTTCTGGTAAGCTTCACATATTGGGATACCACATCTACAATATCATTTTTCATACGCACTTCTTCAATGATATCGTCCGTATATCGCATATTTGTCCTCCTGAAAAATCAATATACAGACCAGGATTTCGGAATAAAAATCTCACGGAATTTTTCCATGGAATACTGGTCCGTCATTCCGGAAAGATAATCGCAGACAACCTGCGCTTTGGGCTGATGCTGGTACTCTATCAGCTCTCTGTACTCTCTGGACATCTCTCCCCGAATCTCTATGCAATACTCATACAGCTCCGTCAGCATCTTCATCGCCTTGCTCTCCTCTATCTTGGCAACGGGATTCGTATACACGCTTCGGAACATGATACTCCTCAAATCCATGAGCGCCTCCTCAATGCGGGGAGACATGCGTATCACATCGCTGTCCATGCTGTTTTCGATAATATCGTGCACAAAGGTATTCAAACGTTCTCTGGTGGTATATCCAAGAAGAATGCGGAGCGTGATCGGAATGTCGTCCTCTGTGATGATCTCCGCCCGCTGCGCATCATCCATATCATGGTGAATATAGGCTATTTTATCCGAGAAACGCACTACCTGTCCTTCCAGGGTGGACGGAGAACCGCTGGTTCTGTGATTTTTGATCCCGTCCCGTACCTCCCAGGTGAGATTCAACCCCCGTCCGTCCTTTTCCAGGACTTCCACCACACGCACGCTCTGCCTGTAGTGGGCAAAGCCATCGGGATGCACCTGATCGAGCGCGCGTTCTCCCGCATGTCCAAACGGTGTATGCCCCAGATCGTGTCCAAGGGCGATCGCCTCCACCAGATCTTCGTTCAGGCGCAGCGCCTTGGCAATGGTCCTGGCAATCTGGGAGACCTCCAGGGTATGGGTAAGACGATTGCGGTAGTGCGCCCCCTGGGGCGCTAAAAATACCTGGGTCTTGTCTTTCAGTCTCCGAAATGCCTTACAATGTAAAATACGATCCCGGTCCCTCTGATACACGGTCCGCACATCACACTCTTCCTCCTCCACATCCCGCCCTCTGGAATTCACACTTAAGGCTGCATAGGGACTCAAAAGCTGCTTCTCTCTTGCTTCCATGCTTTCACGAATGTTCATAGGCACTCCCTCCACAGAATGACAAAATACCTCTTATTAATTATATTCTACATAAAAACTCAAATTCCTCTTTTTTTGTGAAAAATAGCCGGAAATTTCTGTTTCAACGGCCTCAGAAAAAAACTTTTAAAATTTTTAATTTTTTTCAAAAAATATGTTGACATTCTTTGAGACCTTTGCTATACTATCACTTGTCGCGAGGGAGAAACAAAAAAATCCCACAAAATGCGATATGCGGAAGTGTCGGAACTGGCAGACGAGCAAGACTAAGGATCTTGTGAGCATTGCGCTCGTGTGGGTTCAAGTCCCATCTTCCGCATTTTTTATGTCCAAAATTAAATTTCATGTTTTATGAGGGAGGTTTTGCAGAAACGCAGAAACCTCCCTTTTTCTATAAAAAAATCTACAGCTCCGCGATCCGGCTCACAGCCACATAAATCTCCTGAATTTTATACCAGGTCGGATAATCCACGATCCCCGTGGCAGGCAGCCCAAACACCTCCTGAAATTTTCGGACGGCATCCTTTGTCCGCTCACCGAAGATCCCGTCCGCCGCAATGCGGGGAATGGCCGGATATGCCCCGCTGATCTCGTTGATCTGCTCCTGGATCTGGCGCACCTCCATACCCGAAGCCCCGATATCCAGATCATAACCGGGCCAGGAGGCCGGTATCCCGGAAACCTCCTCCGCTGCGTTAATGTACATGTCGCTGCCATAATAATTGCGCAGGATCTGAATCGGGGAATATCCTCTGTCTCCCAGATATTTGCTTCCCCACTGAGACATCCATCCCCGTTCCGAACAGTCTACCCGCCGTCCGTCACAATACTGGGTAAGGATCGGCTGGCGCACATCCGGTCTTGACAAATAGTTTTCAAACATTTCGTCCACCACCCGGTCGATGGTATCGAACACATTCCGCCCGTGGATCCATTTATGATCATAGGCCGTTGATGAGGTGATGGTAAAATCATACCCTTTATTTCGATACCATTCCGTATAGACCCGGTTCAGAGTAAAAGACATGATTGCCAGAACATTTGCCCGGATGGTATCATCCGGCCAAGTAGCATAAATTTCGCTGCTCGCCACATTTTTTACATAATCCCGGTAGCGAACATAATAATTCCCTGCTCCCGTATCCCCGGGCGGTCCGTCGTGCACCACCACATACTCCGGCACCACCACGCGGCTGAGAACAATTTCTCCGGTTTCATTTATGGGTTTTATTTCTGCTTCCTCAATCTTGGGCGGATATTCTCCAAACAATGTATGCGGCCCAATGACGATCCTCTGATAGCTTTCCTCATCCACCGGATTTGGCACCAGGCTTGCCGGCTGCTGCGCCAGAACCTCGGGCAGAACCTCGGTTCCCGTCACCTCCTTTGGCTCATAGCCTTCTGCATCTATCTGTACGGTATATTCCGCATAGGGCTGTTCCTCCACCGGCCGCATGCTGTAATCAATGGGCGGCGCAGAGAGCTCCAGTACCGGCGTTCTTCCGGATGCATCCGTGCGCACCTCTTCCAGCACGCTGTCCGGAACCCCGGTATAGGAAATACGCACCCGGGCATTTTCGATCGGCCGGTTATCTCTTCCGTTCAAAACCACCACCTGAAGTCTTCCATTGTCTACGTTATCCTGCTGTGCCTGCACTTTTTCAAACCAGTTCATGCAAAACCTCGCCACGCGCTCTTCATGGTATTCTATGCAAAAATACTCCGAAACAGCACCTTCGCCGTCCGGAGTATCCAGTCTTTAAAATATTTTCAGGATGTCGTTGTACATTACCACAACCATGAGCGCCATGAGGAGCATAAGACCTGCAAAATGGATCATCCCCTCCAGTTCCCGGTTTACCGGCTTTTTGCGGATCGCCTCCACGATCAAAAACACCAGCCGTCCGCCGTCCAGCGCCGGAAGCGGCAGAAGATTCATGACGCCAAGATTGGCGGAAAGAAGCACTGCCATATTGAGCATGTTCATCCACACCATAAGCGTCCCTTCGCTCTTACTCTGCTCATAGGTATCGCCAATGGCATCCACCACGCCCACGGGACCGCTCAAATCCTGCACGCCAAGCCCGCCGGTGACAAGCTCCTTCAAGCTCATTATCGTTGTACGTATCATGTATTTTATTTCCAGGAAGCCGTATTTCAGCACGTCAAATCCTTGCGCCTTCACACAGCCCACATTGTAGCCAAAGCCCATCACAGGAGTCCTGCTCTCCCCCGGTGTCAGAGACGCCTCATATTCCAGGCCATCCCGCTCATAAGTGATGGTGACCGGCTCTTCTGTGAGCGGATGCTCTGCTATATATGCCTCATAGGCCGCCCCGTCAGGAAGAACCGTTCCATTGATCGAGGTGATCACATCTCCCGGCTGTACGCCGGCATCCGCCAGCGGCATCCCCTCGATCAGAGAGTCTACCTGCAGACTTTCCGCGTTCGCCCGGTTAAACCCAAGGAGATACCGCACTTCCACATCCGGTTCAAATACAAGCTCTTTTTCTTCCCCGTCGCGCAGAACGGTCATATGGACCGTTTCTCCCTCTGACAGCTCATTCAGATAGCTGTATACATAGAGATCCTTTCCAAGGTCAATGGAATATCCCTGGAACTCTGTAATAATGTCCCCTTCCCGAAGTCCGGCTTCCGCAGCATTCGATCCCGGCTCCACGGAAAGAACCTCCGCCGGGTCATAGCCTACCATTCCGACAATGATAACAGACAGAACAAAAGCCAGAATAAAGTTAAAAACAGGGCCTGCAGCCACCACGGAAATCCGTCCCCAGACAGGGGCCGCATTAAAGGTGCCCGGCTGTTCATCCTCCCCCGTGTCCTCGCCCAGCATGGCACAGGAGCCGCCCAGGGGAAGCAGCTTCACAGAATATCGGGTTCCTCCCCGCACGGTGCTCACAAGGCGCGGCCCCATTCCCAGAGAAAACTCCGTCACCACAATGCCATTCTTTTTGGCCAGCAGAAAATGCCCCAGCTCATGGATGAGAATTACCGCGCTGAAAATGATCACTGCAATTAAAATCTTCAAATTACCACCTGCCTTCAATCCACTGATAGGTCTCTTCCTCGACAGCCAGGATTTCCTCCAGGCAAGGCTCCTCTATGAGACTGTGTCTCTCCATAGACTGCCCGATAATGTCATAAATATCCAGAAAACCGATTTTTTCCTGCAGGAATTTGTTCACTGCAAGCTCGTTGGCCGCATTAAATACCGTGGGCATGCTGCCTCCGGCTTTTGCCGCCTGAATCGCCATGGGAAGCCCCAAAAACGTCTCCATGTCCGGCTCCTCAAAGGTGATCTCCCTGATCTTCGCAAAGTCCAGACGCTCTCCATCCAGATAGCGGCGCTCCGGATAATAAAGCGCGTACTGAATCGGCAGACGCATATCCGGCGTTCCCAGCTGCGCCATAACTGCGCCGTCTGAAAATTCCACCATGGAATGGATAATGCTCTTCGGCTGCACGACCACCTGAATATCCGAAAGCGCTACGTCAAACAGCCATCTGGCTTCCATAACCTCCAGTCCCTTGTTCACCAGAGTCGCGGAATCCACCGTGATCTTCCGTCCCATAACCCAGTTTGGATGTTTCAGGGTATCCGCAAGGGTTACATGGGCAAGCTCCTCCCTTGTTCTGCCGCGGAACGGGCCGCCGGAGGCGGTAATGAGAAGCTTCTTTACGCTGCGTCTGTCTTCCCCGTGAAGCGCCTGAAAAACAGCGCTGTGCTCACTGTCCACCGGCAATACTCGCACGTTGTGCTCTTTTGCAAGGGGAATAATGAGATGTCCCGCCGTCACCAGCGTCTCTTTGTTTGCAAGAGCGATGTCCTTGCCCGCGCGTATGGCCTCCATGGTGGGGCGAATCCCTATCATCCCCACAATAGCAGTCACCAGAAGCTCTGTCTCCGGCATTCTTGCCAGCTCCAAAAGCCCCTCCATACCGCAGACCACCTGCGTGTCCGTGTCCGAAATCCGCACTGCCAGATCACGCGCCGCATCCTCCTCCCAGACAGCCGCCAGGCGCGGATGAAATTCCCGGATCTGGCTTTCCAGCTTATCAATGCTCCTTCCCGCACTGAGCGCCAGCACCTCAATATCCTTGTTGCTGCGGACCACATCCAGCGTCTGTGTTCCTATGGAGCCTGTTGAGCCCAAAATCGCAATTTTTTTCATATGATATCCTTTCTCAGATTCCCAGAACCATTTTTGCAAGATAATAAATAATAGGCGCCGTAAAAATCACGCTGTCAAACCGGTCCAGGATCCCTCCGTGACCGGGAATCAGCTTGCCGTAATCTTTGATCTCCTGGTTTCGTTTGATCGCCGAGGCTGCCAGATCCCCCACCATGGAGATCAGCGCGCCCGCCATACAGATCATGACGTATTCCAGCACCGGCCCTTTTGTTGCCGCCGCATATACGCCGCCCAGAAGTCCGGCTCCCAGGACACCGCCCACTGCGCCCTCAATGGATTTTTTCGGGCTCAGCACCGGCGCCATTTTATGTCTGCCGATCAGCATTCCCACACAGTACGCACAGGTATCACAGCCCCAGGAGCACAGGAAAATCAGCCATACCAGAAAATGGCCGCCCTCCAGATTTCGTGTGAGATAAATAAAGGAAAGCATCACTGCCACGTAAACCACCGAAAAGAACACTGCCATGATCTGCTGCGCCCGAAATTTGGGATATGTAAACACATAGACAAACATGAGCAGCACCAGAGAAGCAATGACTGCCATAAATCCATACCGCTCAAAATCCAGAAGAACTGCTACATAGTACATTGTAGCCCCCAAAAAGCCGGCAATTTCCAGAACAGAGATGCTTTTCTCCCGGATTTTCATCGCCCGCATCAATTCGTCCATACCAATGAGGGAAATCGCGAACAACGTAAAAAACAGCACATAGCCGCCGCTGATTATGGTGAAAAGCGCCACGAGGACCAACAGGATCCCACTGATCAGTCTTGTCACAAACATTATGCTTCCTCCTTCACACCGCCGTATCTTCTGTCTCTTGCATTATATGCCTCAATAGCCTGTATCAGCTCTGGTTTGTGAAAATCCGGCCACGCTACATCTGTAAAATAAAATTCTGTGTAGGCAAGCTGCCAGAGCAGATAGTTGGAAAGGCGCTGCTCTCCGCTGGTGCGTATGAGAAGATCCGGATCCGGAATGCCCGCCGTGTCAAGATAGCTCTCAAACACCGCCTCATCGATATCCTCCGGCTTCAAGCGCCCCTCCGCGGCATCTTTTGCAAGGCGGCGCACACCTCTGACCATTTCATCCCTGCTCCCATAATTGAGCGCGATCTGAAAATGAAGCTCATTGTATTTGCTCGAAAACGCCTCAAGCTCCCGGATCCTCTGCTGAATGTCCTCGTCAAAGGCACGGATATCTCCAATGACCTTTACCCGCATATGGTTCTTCTCTGAAATTTTAATACATTTTTTGAGATAATTGCGAAAAAGCTTCATGAGCCCCTCAATTTCCTCTTTGGAGCGCTTCCAGTTCTCCGTGGAAAATGCATACACGGTAAGATATTTGATCCCCAGCTCCTTCATGTCGTCACAAATGGTCTCAAGATTTGCGCAGCCCTTGACATGTCCATAGCTTCTTGGCATCCCTTTCTGCTTTGCCCAGCGCCCGTTTCCATCCAGGATGATCGCGATATGATTTGGTACCTTCATGGAATTTCCTCCTAATCTGTGAAGAAAGAGAGCCGGAGCTCTCTTTCCATAGGTTCTCTCTTATATTCCTATACAGTCAAAATCTCTTTCGACTTGGTTTCAACAGCAGCATCCACCTCTTTGATGTACTTGTCTGTTGCTTTCTGCACAAGCTGCTCCAGCTCTTTGATCTCGTCCTCGGAAATATCCTGTTTTGCCAGTTTTTTGAACGCGTCGTTTGCATCACGGCGAATATTGCGCACTGCAACCTTGGCAGCCTCGCCTTTTTTCTTTACGTCCTTTACCAGCTCCTTACGGCGCTCCTCGGTAAGCTCCGGAAATACCAGGCGGATACACTTGCCGTCATTGCTGGGATTCAAGCCCAGATCCGATGTGAGGATGGCCTTCTCGATCGCTTTGATGAGACTGCTCTCCCATGGCTGGATCTGGATCATGCGCGCCTCGGGAACGGTCACGTTCGCCACCTGCTGAATGGGGGTCGGAGTTCCGTAATAATCCACGGTCAGACGGTCCAAAATATGGGGATTGGCTCTTCCCGCACGAATGGTGGTAAGCTCTGCATCCAGGCTTTTCAGTGTCTTCTGCATCTTGTCTTCATATTTCTGAATCTTCTCGTTCATAAAATTCTCTCCTTCTCCTTTTTCCCTGATTATTTAAACAGTCACTCTGGTGCCGGAGAATTTTCCCCGAACCGCGTTGACAATGCTGTTTTCCTCTTCCAGCGCAAACACCAGCATGGGCATTTTCTGTTCCATGCACATGATAGAAGCGGTAAGATCCATGGCCGCCAGCTTCTTCGCAACCACTTCATCTATGGAAATCTCATCGTATTTCACAGCATCCGGATTGGTTTTTGGATCGCTGTCATAGATGCCGTCCACCGCCTTGGCAAGGAGGATCGCCTCCGCCTCAATCTCAACCGCGCGAAGAACCGTAGCTGTGTCTGTGGAAAAATACGGATGCCCTGTCCCGCCTGCAAAAAAGACGACCTTGCCCGCTGCGAAGCTCTCCTCCACTGCGTCCTTGGAATACAGCGTCGTAAATGCGCCGCACACAAACGGTGTGAAAATCTCTGTCTTAAGTCCGAGATACCGGCAGATATCCGACACATAAATACAGTTCATAATGGTAGCCAGCATCCCGATCTGATCCGCCTTATTGCGGTCGATGGTCTCGCTGGTGCGGCCTCTCCAGTAGTTGCCGCCGCCGATGACAATGCCGACCTCAAGCCCGTCCTCCACGATCTGTTTGATCTGCCGGGAGACGCGGATAACCGTCGCCTCGTCAAATCCTGTCTTTTTTTCTCCTGCCAGAGCCTCTCCGCTCAGCTTCAGCAATACACGCTTCATAATTTTTTCCTCCGTATATTTTTACCATATGCCGGTGACTACCTCATTGCCGTTCTCATCCACTGTAGTGGAAACGGTGAAGGAGTCATAGTAATGATAGCCGGTTTTGCCCGTCTCCGGCACTTCCTCATAGTCAGAGCCTCCGGTAGGGCTGCCCATGCTGCTGGTCAGGCTGTCCAGAGACTGACCGATAAAGCCTTCCGCCTGGGATGCACCCTCATCCGGCACTTCCACCGGCTCCTCGTAGCCGCTGTCATCCGAACTTCCGCTGTCAGAATTCTGAGAATCATCGCCGCTGTCGGAGGTGTCATCCTGGTATTCCTCACTGTCATCCGAGTCATCTTCCGTCAGACCCAGACGTTCTTTCACCTCATTTAAGGTAGAGGTCTCAGAAGAACTTGTGGACGTCTTATACGTAGCATAGGGGATTCCATCCTCTCCTGTTCCGTCCATCCTGAGTGTGATCTGTGTCATGGCCTGCATGGGAAGCTTGCGGAAATAACACTCCGTCTTGTCCGGATCTGTATAGACGATCCGGATATCGTACATGGAGATCGGGTTGCCGCTCTCATCCTTCGCGCCCTTCTCGTAATAATAAACCGCCTTCTGGCCGTTGCCCAGCTTAAAGGAGCTCTTTACAAGATCCTCGCCCCAGTCCTCATCCTCCTCCGTGTTTGGCCGGATATAAATCTGGGAAATCTCGCTTCCCGTCTGATTCGTGATAACAAGGCTGGCCGCTGTGGCTGTTTTCTCACCCATTACATTGGTAAGAAGCGGGTCTTTTTCTTCCGACTGCTGCATGGAAACCAGGTTCTCGTCCTGTTCAGGCGCCTTGGTTGCAGCAGGTGCCACCGTCACCTGTACCTGAGGCTTCTCCGGGGTTTTCTCATCTTTCTTGCCGCAGCCTGCTGCGAGAAGACCTGCGCTCACCGCAAAAATCCCGGCAAGCAATATATGTCTTTTTTTCATAATATCATCCTCCTGACAAAATGCACAACTGCATCTCACTGTCATTATTGCAGAGTAAGGCTGTCTTGTCAACCGAGGGCCGCCGGATTTCACATAATTTTAAGACTTTTTTCAGAATCCGGTCCGGCTCCGGTTTTTTCGCATTTCCCGTCTGAGAATTGCCGCATCCTGGCGGGCTTTTTCTGCTTCTGTCTGAATTTTCAGAGGCGGAACCGCAATTGGTTTTTCGTTTTCGTCAAGCGCCACAACAACAAAAAATGCCCGGTTTACAGAATAACGCATTCCGTCAGAACGCTCCACATAAGTATCGATCTCCACTTCCATGGAGGTACTGCCTACGGCTGTGATATAGCCGATCAAAACAAGCATTTCCCCCTCATATGTAGGGCTCTTGAACTGAAGATTGTCCACTGCGACCGTTGTCACGCTCTGGGTTCCCGCATGGCGCATGGCAACCACCGTTGCCACCTCATCGATCCACTGCATAAGAAGTCCCCCGAAGAGACGCCCCATGGCGTTCAGGTGCGGCTTCATCACCAGATGCACCTGCTCGGTCCTTGATTCCTCCACGCCCCTGGGAGGTATGTTCTTTTCTGCCATCTTAGCCCCCTGGAATATGTTCAGATTCTGGCTACACCGGTGTCTCTGGCCGCTTTTGCCACCGCCTCAGAAACCGCTTTCACTACGCGTTTGTCAAAAGCATCGGGAATGATATAATCCGCACTTAAATGTTCCTCATCCACCAGCCCCGCAATGGCGTAAGCTGCAGCGACCTTCATCTCATCGTTGATGTCGCTGGCCCTCACGTCAAGAGCTCCGCGGAAGATGCCGGGAAAAGCAAGCACGTTATTGATCTGATTCGGAAAATCACTGCGTCCGGTTCCCACAACCGCCGCGCCGGCAGCCTTTGCCTCGTCCGGCATGATCTCCGGAACCGGATTTGCCATGGTAAAGAGGATCGGCTTTTCTGCCATTGTCTTTATCATCTCCGCAGTGATCGTTCCAGGCGCAGATACCCCAATAAAGACATCCGCACCCTTCATGACATCTGCGATCGTTCCGGTTTCCCTCTTTGTATTGGTGATTTTTGCCATGGCGGCTTTTTCTGCATTGAGTCCCTCTCTGCCCTCGTAAATGGCTCCTGTTCTGTCGCACATCACCACATTTTTCAGGCCCAGGCTTACCAGAAGCTTGATAATGGCAATCCCTGCAGCGCCTGCCCCTGTGGTGACCGCCTTTACCTCGTCAAGCTTTTTGCCTGTGAGTTTCAGTGCGTTTATGAGAGCTGCGCACACCACTACGGCAGTGCCGTGCTGATCGTCATGAAATATGGGAATGTCGCAGCATTCCTTCAGTTTCCGCTCGATTTCAAAACAGCGGGGCGCAGAAATATCCTCCAGGTTGACGCCGCCAAAGCTTCCCGCGATCAGGCTTACCGTTTTTACGATCTCGTCCACATCCTTACTGCGCACACATAAAGGAAACGCATCCACATCGCCGAACTCCTTGAACAGGGCGCATTTTCCCTCCATAACCGGCATTCCCGCCTCCGGTCCGATATCCCCAAGACCAAGCACTGCGGTGCCGTCGGTCACCACTGCCACCATATTGTGGCGGCGTGTATATTTGTAGGAAAGGTCAACATCCTCTGCTATTTTCAGACAGGGCTCCGCTACGCCCGGAGTGTACGCCACAGAAAGCTCCTGTGGGTTGCGTACCTTTGCCCGGCTGATCACCTCGATTTTTCCGCCCCATTTTTCATGCTCCTGCAATGCAAATTCTTTTTTGTCCATGTTCCTTCTTGCTCCTTTTCACATTTTATGCTTTTTAAAGGTTTCGCACCTTGAAGTCCCGCTCTGCCTCGCGCCGCTGATCTTTTTTCGCAATATCCTGCCGCTTGTCATAAAGCTTTTTGCCCCGGGCAAGACCGATTTCCACCTTTACCAGGCTGTCCTTGAAATACACCTTCAGAGGAACCAGGGTCAGCCCCTTTTCCTTCAGCTTCGCCTCAAGCTTGCGGATTTCCGCCCGGTGCAGCAGAAGCTTTCGCACCCGCAGCGGATCCTTGTTAAAAATATTCCCTTTTTCATAAGGGCTGATATGCATTCCGTAAATATATACTTCTCCGTTTTCCACGCGTACAAAGGATTCCTTTACGCTGCATTTGCCCATGCGCAAAGACTTTACCTCCGTCCCGGCAAGGGCAATGCCCGCTTCATAGGTATCCTCGATAAAATAGTCGTGAAACGCTTTTTTGTTGTTGGCAATCAGCTTGATTCCTGATTTTTTTGCCATGTGTCCTCCCTCTCTTCCACCAGCACAAAATCTATGGTTTTTAAAGACGCATCCGCATCTTCCACACGAACGCGCACCTTCTGTCCCATCCCATAAACCTTCTTCGTCAACTCCCCGCGAAGCTCATAATTTTCTTCATCGAAAATATAATAGTCATCCCGCAGGGTATTTACGTGCACCAGGCCCTCTACCGTATTGGAAAGCTCCACATAAAGCCCCCAGCCTGTCACACCGGAAATAATGCCGTCGAATTCTTCCCCCAAATGATACGACATGTATTCCGCTTTTTTCATCTTCTCGGACTCGCGCTCTGCCTCCTCCGCCCTGCGCTCGCAGGCGCTGGATTTCTGGGCGACCTCCTCCAGGATTTCCCGGTAGTGCTCTGTCCGCCCCTCCCGGGCCAGGCGTCCGCGCAGATTGTCCCGGATGATCCGATGGATCTGCAGATCCGGATAACGCCGGATGGGAGATGTGAAATGGCAGTAATACCTGGCCGCAAGTCCAAAATGCCCGCTGCAGTCCGTGGTGTAACGCGCCTGCTTCATGGTGCGGAGCGCCAGACGGCTGATCTGGGCTTCATTTGGCTGCCCTTCGATACTCTCCAGAAGCTTTTGGATCTCTCCGGGGGAAATGTGCTCTTTTGATTTCTCTGCCTGGATTCCCTGGCTGCGAAGAAAAGACAGAAGGCTTTCTACCTTGTCCGGATCCGGATTGTCATGGGTCCGATACACAAAGGGATATTCTCCGGTACAGTACTCCTCTGCAACCGTCTCATTTGCCAAAAGCATGAAATCCTCGATAATCTTTGTCGCCACGTTCGCCTCGTAGGGCTGCACATCGATCGCGCGCCCGGCGCCATTTAAAATGATCTTGCTCTCTGTAAAAGAAAAATCTACCGCGCCCCGGTGATGCCTGCTTTTTCTGAGCAGCTCCGAAAGTTCCTTCATCAGGAAAAACATGGGCACAAATTCTCTGTAGCGCTCCTTCAGCTCCGGGCTGGTCTCCTCCAGGATCTCTTTTACTGCCGTGTAGCTCATCCGCTCATCCACACGGATCACACTTTCTGCAATCTTATGAGAAATCACCCGTCCTGTTTCGTCAATATCCATAAGACAGCTCAAGGTCAGCCTGTCCACGCCCTGATTGAGGGAGCAGATACCATTGGAAAGCCTCTCCGGCAGCATGGGAATCACCCGGTCCGCCAGATATACACTGGTGCCCCGTTTCAGAGCCTCCCTGTCAAGGGCGCTTCCCCCCTGCACATAATTGCTCACATCCGCGATGTGCACCCCAAGATGATAGATTCCATCCTCTTTGGTGAGGGAAACCGCATCGTCCAGATCCTTCGCGTCCTCCCCGTCAATGGTCACTGTGGGAAGCTTTGTCAGGCAGAGGCGTCCTTCCCTGTCGGCGTCCAGAACATGGTCCGGTACACGCTGCGCCTGGGTCAGCACCTTCGGCGGAAACTCTGTGGGAATTCCGTAGCTTTTGACTATGGCAAGGATATCCGTGCCGGGAGCACGCTCGCTGCCCAGATTCTCCACCACTTTTCCCTGCGGATTCTTGTTTTTGGAACCGTAGTCTGTGATTTCCACGATCACCTTGTCCCCGTTCCGCACGCCTTTGGAATCCTTTTTGGAAATAAACACATCTCTGGAAAATTTGGAATTGTCGCAGATGACAAAACCATAGCCCTGCCCGTTTTCAAAGGTTCCTACGATCTGCGGCATCCCCCGCTCCAGAACCTTTACCACAACGCCTTCCCGGCGTCTGCCGCCGCTCCGTCCGGTGTCTTTTGGAGATTCCCGCAGGAGGATCTGCACCCGGTCCTGATGAAGGGCGGTTCCCGTATCATTCTCCGGGATAAACACATCCTCCTCCATTCCCTCCACCGTCACAAAGCCAAATCCCTTTCGGTGGCCGGTGAAGATTCCCTCTGCAAGAGTTCCCTTCAAAGCCAGCGGTTCTTTATATTTCTTCTCTCTGATCTTATCTCTTTTTTTATCTTTTATCTTCTTTTTCTTCAAATGCTCACCTTTTTAACCCTTTGTTTAGAGAAAAAAGGCTGTCGCAAACACATGCAACAGCCCCTCTGATTTCATTCCTAGAAATTCAAGTTCAATACAATTGCCAGTACAAAGAACAGAACTGCCATAATGGTAGTCGCCTTCTGAAGACCGCCTTCCATGGAACGGCCTTTGTTCTTGCCCCAGTAAGAATCTGCTGCTCCGGCAATGGCTCCCAGTCCCTGGGATTTCCCCTCCTGCATCAGAACGATAACTGCAAGAGCGACACAATCTATTGCAAAAATAACAGTCAGAACAATTCTCAGAATCTCCACTTGTTACACCTCCTAATCAACTAGGAATTATTGTAACATAGCAGAAAATGGATTTCAACTGTTTTTTTATTTCTCCAAAAACGGATTTTCATAGACTGCCGTCTCCTGCAAATACTCTTCAATGCGGAGCAGCTGATTATATTTTGCTGTCCGCTCTCCCCGACAGGGCGCACCGGTTTTTATCTGTCCCGCACCGCAGGCAACCGCCAGGTCGCTGATAAAGCTGTCCTCCGTTTCCCCGGAGCGATGGGAGATCACTGCCCCATATCCGCCCTTCTGCGCAAGCTCCACCGCGTCAAGCGCTTCTGTAAGGGTTCCGATCTGATTCACTTTGATCAAAATGGCATTGGCAGCTTTTTGCCGTATTCCTGCCGCCAGACGCGCAGGATTGGTCACAAACAGATCATCCCCAACCAGCTGGAGGCGTTTCCCCAGACGATGGGTGAGAAGCTTCCAGCCTTCCCAGTCCTCCTCGTCAAGCCCGTCCTCCAGAGATACAATGGGAAACTCTTCTGCAAGCTGCTCATAGTAGTCCACCATTTCTTCCGTGGTCCGGACAACCAAATGTCCGGACATGTCGCTCTCTCCCGGAAAACAGTACACACCCTTTTCTTCGTCGTAAAGCTCGCTGGCTGCCGCGTCAATGGCGATGCCGAAATCTTTTTTCGGGCAGTACCCCGCTTTTTCCACTGCCTGCACAAGTACAGACAAGGCTTCCCGGGTATCTGCCAGATCAGGAGCAAAACCGCCCTCATCTCCCACGCCGGTGGAGAGTCCTTTCTGTGCGAGAAGTTCTTTTAAATGCTGGTAAACCTCTGCGCACATGCGCAGTCCCTCGGCAACACAGCCGGCCCCCAGCGGCATGATCATAAATTCCTGCAGATCCACGGTGTTGTCTGCATGTTTGCCTCCATTGAGGATGTTCATCATGGGAACCGGCATTTTTCCTGCATGACAGCCCCCAAGATATTGGTACAGCGGAATCCGGAGAGCCATCGCCGCCGCGCGCGCCACTGCCAGGGAAACTCCGAGCACAGCATTGGCGCCCAGATTTTCCTTGTTCTTGCTTCCGTCCGCCAGCAGAAGCAGATGGTCAATCTTTTTCTGGCACAGTGCGTTCTCTCCCAGAATCGCTTCCGCAAGCGTGAGGTTCACATTTTCAACTGCCTTTTTCACTCCCTTGCCCAGATAACGGGCTTTCTCCTGATCCCGAAGCTCCACAGCCTCAAATTTTCCTGTGGAAGCCCCGGAGGGCACCATAGCCCTCCCTGTATATCCATTGATCCCGATAACGCCTTCCCCCACTGTGACCTCTACTTCCACGGCAGGGTTTCCTCTGGAATCCAAAATTTCTCTTGCGTGAACTTTGCGAATGGGAAGATAACGAAACATCTCTCCACACCTCCTAAGGATTTATGAACATAGTTATGCCCCGGCAGAGGATTTCTATACAGGTATGAACCCAAAGAAGCAGCCATATACTAAAGAAAACGCATCGGGAGATCACCATGAAAAAACAAAGGCTCGCTTCTCTCCTCGCCACCGTTCTTTTTTTCGGCGCAGTGTTTGCTTTTGGAGCGTTACTGGGAAAGGGCGCAGGATTCTTGAAAAGGGAAACAAAAGAAACCTCCGTTTTTGCCTCTGAAACTCAAAACTGGGGGCTCGGCTTCACAGAGCCGGGCAAAAAGCCCACCGGAACCGTCACCTCTGAGGAGCTTTCGCGCAGCAATGCCTATTATGTGCGGGAAACAGATGAAAAAATCATCTACCTCACCTTCGACGCAGGATATGAAAACGGGCAGATGCCCGCCATCCTTGATGCCCTGAAAAAGCACGGCGTCCCGGCCGCTTTTTTTGTAGTCGCCAATTATATTGAAGATAATCCGGAGCTGGTCAAACGCATGGTGAAGGAAGGACATCTCGTGGCCAACCATACAACTACACATCCTGACATGTCGGCCATAGCCACAAAGGAAACCTTTCAGAAAGAGCTTTCCGGCGTGGAAGCAGCTTACGAAGCCGTTACAGGACAGTCCATGACAAAATTCTACCGCCCGCCCCGGGGTGTATACAGCAGCGAAAACCTTGCCATGGCAAAGGAAATGGGCTATCACACCTTTTTCTGGAGCCTGGCCTATGCAGACTGGTACCAGGATAAACAGCCCTCAAAGGAAGAGGCCTTTGAAAAGCTTTTGGGACGCATTCACCCGGGCGCTATTGTACTTCTGCACAGCACCTCTTCCACAAATGCCGCTATCTTGGATGAACTTCTTGACAAATGGAAGGAAATGGGCTACTCTTTTGGCACATTGGAGGATTTTGTATGATGACAAAAGAAGAATTTATTTTACTCACAAAAAAGGCCGTACTTCTGGACGGCGCCACCGGTTCCAACCTCATGGCCGCCGGAATGCCCCGGGGAATCTGTACCGAACAATGGGTACTGGAGCATCCGGAAGTGCTTCTTCGCCTGCAGGAGGCCTATGTGGAGGCAGGAAGCCAGATCATCTATGCGCCAACCTTTGGCGGCAACCGAAAAAATCTTGCTTCCCACGGTCTGGAAAAAAATATCGCAGATATCAACCACCGCCTTGTCTCCCTCTCTCAGCAGGCTTCCCGGGGACGCGCTCTGATCGCAGGGGATATCACCACTCTGGGAATGCTTTCCCCCGCAGGCCCGCTCTCCTATGAGGAAGCTTTCGAGATTTACCGGGAGCAGATTTCCTTTCTCAAGGAGGCCGGCGTGGATCTGCTGGTAGCAGAAACCATGATCCAGCTGGACGAAACTCTGGCTGCTCTGGACGCTGCCCATGATGTATGCAATCTTCCCGTACTCTGCTCTATGAGTGTGGAAGCCGACGGAAGCATCTTTACCGGCGGAAATGCAATCGAGGCCTGCGCCGCGCTGGAAAGTGCGGGGGCTGACGCTGTTGGTCTCAACTGTTCCGTAGGACCAGACCAGTTGGTGTCTGTGGTGCGAAATATCTGCGAAACAGTCTCTGTTCCCGTGCTTGCCAAACCCAACGCCGGAATGCCTTTGATCGATGAAAAAGGAAATGCGGTGTATTCCATGACTGCGCCGGAATTTGGGCAGCATATGGCGGCACTTCAAAAAGCCGGCGCGACGCTTCTCGGCGGATGCTGCGGAACAACGCCGGAGTTTATCCGGGAAGTAAAAAAAGCCATATCCTGATTCTGACAAAAAATATGCTCCGGGGCATCCCGGAGCTGTTTTTAGCGGATTTCATACGTCAAAATATAATCGTCCATTACAAATCCATTTCCTATATCCGCAACCTGGGAATCCGTAATCTGAAATCCCAAATGGTCATAAATCTTCAGAGTATTGTCATTGTGCTTGTTGCAGGTAAGCCAGATCCTATGAAGCTCCCGGTCCTTGCAAAGCTCTTTGAGAAAATCCATGGCCTCAGTCGCAAGATGTTTTCCCCGGAAGGACTGGCGGATATACAGTTTGCTGAGAAAAAGGCAGTCTGTTTCCTGGTGTATCCCTGTATAGCCCGCAAGCTTTCCCTCACAGAAAAGCCCGAAATATTCATACCCGTCCTGATGGATCTGCTTTTTCAAAGCTTCATAGGACTGAAATTTGTTTACCATATAGTCCACCTGCGCTTTGCCGATGATCGGAACAAAATGCTGATTCCAGATTTCTTCGGCAAGATCCGCAACCGCATGGATGTCGCTGTCATTTTTGATGGGATGGATATAAAAATCTGTGTTCATTTGTATTGATACCTCCTGTGTGTCACGCATCGTAATTTTGCCAAAACTATCTCTTCACTTCTTTTTTTCATCCGGCTGCTGCCCGTCATGGGCTTTCCACTGACATTCCATAAACGCCATATTGGTAAAAACAGCCTGAAATGAGGAATCCTCCGGCGAACAGGCATAAATGCCAAACCGAACCCTTCCTTTGCCCTTATGCATGTGGCAGACGCGCATCTGGCGAAAGCTTACGCCATCCTCCGAACACTCTATACAATAGTCGTCTTCCCGGCGGCTAAGACGATACCACATGGATTTTATGTCCGCCGGAATGGCAGTCGTTGCCCAATCAGAATAACCCAGATTTGTCACAACACTGCCCAGATGCTGAAAGGTTTCATTTTCGTATTCAATGGAGCCCTTTAACCAGTTTTCGCTGTCCAGATACATCACGATCCCGCACTGGTCAAACCGATGATGACTTTCTGAAAAATCCGTCTTTACTACAAAACTGAAGAATTCTTCCTCTGTCTCCATTTGCAGTACCGGAGCATTGTCGTTCTGGAAATGATAGTAGGTTCTCTGCCATAAATCGGTATGCGGAGCGGTAACAATCTCCACGCGGTCTTCACCAATACAATAGTTTTGAGGCTCCCTCGTCCATTTAAAATCCTTCATATTCATAAACATTCTCCCCTTCCTTCGCCATCTAATGTTGAGCCCTCTTTTCCAATGACAACAAATTTTTTCTTTATCACTTTAATCATTCTATATTACCTCAAATTCTTATTTATCCGTTTCTTATGCATCAACAGTACATCCATTCCCCTATATCTCCACGATAAAAATCCCCATATACACTACTATACCTCCCTGGACTTCAATTTCATTTTCCATATTAAACCATCTCTCACCGCAATAACTCCATTTCATTGTTCATTTTTACAAATCCGTACTTTTCATATAACGGCCGTCCCATATCCGTTGCCTCCAGGGAAATTGCCGTGATGCCTCTGTCTTTACAGTCCTTAACCAACATATCTAACACTTTATAGGCAATTCCCTTTCTCCTATGATCGGGAGCTGTATACATATTCATTATGTATGCTTTGTTGCCACTTGGATTATGGTAAGTCGGCATGACTTGAAAGAAACTGACGGCACCGGCACCAACCAAACAGCTTTCATCAAAAACCAAATACGCAATGTGAGAACCGTCACGAAGTACTCTTCGATAATATTTGTAGGATTGTCTTTCCACCTCGTTCATATCAGTATCATACGAAAGCTTATTCGCTGCCCGAAGCACCTCTATTCTGGTTTGTGTCAATAGATCGATATCTTCGATCGCTGCTCTTTTATAAAATAAATTCATATGTTGCCCCTCTTCATAAATCCATTTTCAGACATCTCACGCAGAATTCCCTGTTGTCCAGCACCACTGTGCGATCCGTTTTATCAGATCAACATCCACATTTCCATATGGGATGCGTATCGTTCCTTTACTTGCACTATACTTTTTCAGTTCCTCTTTGAATTCTTCCACAGCCTCCGATCCCGGATAAAATCCTATATGCTTTTGAGCTGCAGCAAAATGGAGAATATTGTGTTTTTTCCAGTATGTCGGCATCCCCCAGGAGATCCGTTCCTCTGCTTCTGGAAGCGCCTGCTGCAAAACGGTTCTGATAAGGGAAAGAGCTTCCCTCTTTTCCTCATCCTGAAGCATAATGTATTCTTCCACTGTTTTAGGTTTATTTCCGCAATAATGGCTCTGATTTGTATTTTTAAATTCTCTTCCACAATTTGGACATCTCCACATATTCTACCTCATCTTATTGTTTTCGCCATTTTTACCTTGATAACCTGGAAATTATAGCAAACTTCCTTTTAGTCCTTTTTTGAAAATCAACACAGCTTTATCTGTTCCCCAAAAGGACATTGTTTTAATCTGATAACCGTCTTTTTCCATTTCTTGTACTTTTTCATTTATTTTTTCTGTTACATTCTCAATAGTAATTTTTTCAATCAATATAGTTTTGTGCATTATTAACACCTCCATAACTTGGAATTATTAGTTCGAAAATGCTATACGATACATATAATCTTGTTCTGGTAAATGTGTAATATAACCTATTGGTAATGTATTGCCTGTTGCTTCAATAATCGCTTTTGCTCCAGCTTCACCAAAAGCGCCGCATAATTCAATACAATCAATTCCTTCCTCTTTCAATTTTTCAGCAACCATACATGCATCTTCTATATTTGCTACACCTACGATTTGTGCCGTTCCATCATGTATTATCGCTCTATCAATTTTACAATTAAAATCGCCCATAATTAAAAATGCAAATTTCATTATCTTTTCCTCCAGCCAATTCTAATTTGTTTTATGGTTCATATAGTTCTACAAACTGAACGTTATCTCTCAGACATGAGCAAGATTTCTAATCAGTGACTCTGTAATCTTTGCCGCTATTTTAGAAGCTTTCATAACATTTTCTTCAAAATGTTCCTTCCCGCTATGTGAAGCTGTATCTGTTATACATCGAATCGAAATGAAGGGTACATTATTTACATAGCATACATGAGCGATTTTTCTGCCACATCATGGTAGTAGGATTCTGTAGAAATAACTGTATCAAAGATTTGAAGCTTCAGATCCATTCCTCCTGCAACTCCGGAATTTATAATGATATTAACCCCAAAACCATCTATCAATATTTGAGAAGCTATCGCAGCGTTAACCTTACACACTCCGGAAAATAAGGCGACTGCCTCCATGCCGCAAATGGTTCCTTCATAAAATTTTAGCATTGCTTTCTCGATTACTTTATAATCCTCTATTATCTGTAAAAATGGTGAAAGCTCATCATCGCTTGCACATATAATCCCAAGCTTCATAAATTTCTTCATTCCAAAATCGTCCACTGTCCGTTTTCCAATATATTTTCTACAATAGGATCCCTTGTAACCTGGAAATTATCTATGGATATACATTCTTGTCATATCAGGCTCATTGTCCCCTTGAACCATACACAAAAATTCCCAACCATATCTTTCATAAAAACTTGTATGGTCTGTAATCAAATAGATAGGAGTAATTCCTTTGGACTTCATATCTTTCACAACAATATCAAGTAATTGTCCCGCAATTCCCTGACAGCGATATTCCTCGTCTGTATATACCGCACATACATTTGGCGTAAGGTCTTTCCTGTTATGAAAATCATTTTCGATTACTCCAAGACCACCTGCGATCCGTTCTTTATCCAGGCAAAGATACCAGCCATATTCTGTTTCATGATTAAGATAGGCTTCCATACATTCAAGATACGCTTCTCGCGGCACTTCCCATTTATCCTGAAACCATGTGGCTGCTTTTTCCTTTAATTCAGGTTTTTGTCTTAAAGTAGCATAGATATATTCGTTCATATTCCTGTCTCCTCATCCAAAATCATGGGCTTCTTCCATATCAGCATTCATATAACCGATAGGAAAATCATCTCTCATTTTATATCGCTACCTTTTTCCTTGCCTTTGTATGGAATGGACATTCGTTTTGCAAACACTGATTATTGAGGTGCGAACGAGAACACTTCACCTGATCCAGTTCCATTTCAACACCTAACTTTTCTCTTGTAAAATGAACGGCTTCGATTATTGCAAGATACGAATCTCTTTTGCAGCAACGTGGACCTCCGTTTTTACCTATCGCCATCAATGCTTTTGCTGTCATTTGATTGGAAAGTCCCCATGCCTCTGTTGCCAGCGGTGTTGATTTTAATATAATGGAAAGATACATTCCTGTGCTAATGCCCGCTCCGCAGGCGCCCCAAAATCCACAAGCGCCACCCGGGACTTGCTTTCCTCTTTTCTGCATTTCGTAGAGTGCAGTTTTTAAATCTATCTGTCCACCTGCATTTTTATAGGCAGTTAAAAGTGCAGACCCGACCATGGTGTGATGCTCTGGGCCGTGCATATGGCAAGAAGGCATGCACATCATTTCTTCCAAAAGTTCAATGGGATTTTTGGATTTACTATTGGAACATATAGAAATAATCTCATCCATTCCGCTTGTATGACACGTGTCACAAACAAAATGTCCATTTATACATCTTGTCTTACTGCTTTGCTTTTTATGACATAGTTCACATTCCATAATCTCATCAGAATCAAGATATTCCAATGGAGCTTTACAGATCAAGCATTCTTCATTCATTCTGCTTACCTCGCCAACTTCGTATTTATCTCTTTATTGTAATTATACATGAATCCCGGACATAGTAAAGAAAAAAACGGGATACGCAAGGATTCTGTTTGTCCTTATAAAATCCTTATAATCTTGTTTTATCATAATTCCATAAACAAGAGCGGCTCATAAAAATGCCGCATATGAAGGAGGTTTTTTATGAACAGCAACCATATTTCTGCATGGAAAACACCATTACCAGCTGCACAGCGCGGGATCACAGGAACAGGTATCAAATTCATTGCCCTGATCTCCATGCTGATGGATCATATTTATTATTTCTTCGGATATACAAACCGCATTCCCTGGTGGTTTGGACTGGCAGGGCGTCTGGCAGCTCCGCTGTTTCTTTTCTGTCTTGTGGAAGGTTTTATACATACCAAAAGCCGCAAAAAATATCTTGGCAAAATGCTTTGTATATCCGTTCCCATGGGATTGCTTCTGTTTTTCATGCGGTTTGGAGGTTTTTTTGTGCGCCCGGATGGATTTTATCCGCAAAATGCCATGATGTCCTCATTCGTTCTTTTGATCCTGTGTTTTCAATCCTTTGAATGGATCGCAAGCAGAACGCCCAAAAAGATTGCGGCCGGCTGCGGCGTCTTGCTTGCTCTTTTGGCATGGCCGTTCCTGGCAGTAACATTAAGCGGTATCAATGCCGCATGGGCCACGGTGATCGGCGTCCTTGGCTACACAATCCTTCCAATGATCAATATTTCCGGAGATGTAACCTTTCCTGTCTTGCTGACCGGGATTCTTCTGTATTTCACGCACAAGAACCGCAAAATCCAGCTGGCAGCTATGGTCATCCTTAATTTCGCTTGGCATTTTGCATTTGTATACCTTCAGGTAAGAACTTTTCCGGACTTTACATTTTCTCAGATGTTTACGATGTATTACGAATGGCTGGGAGCCGTCTTTGCAGTACCATTTCTCCTGTGCTATAATGGAAAACGCGGCGCCGGATACGGAACATTCTTTTATGTCTTCTATCCAGCCCACATCTACATCTTATATGCGTTATCCTGGTTCCTTATGGCGGTTTCCGGATAACAGGGAGGGTTCTTTTATGGCGAATATTTTAGCAGTTGACGATGATGCCGATGTGCGTCATCTTTTAACTACCGCTTTGGAGCGCGACGGCCATACAGTCCGTACTGCCGCATCCGGCAGTCATGTAACAGAGGCGTATTGTAAATGGGCAGACTGCATTTTACTGGATGTTATGATGCCCGGTGAGGACGGTTTTTCCACCTGCAGGCGTATCCGCTCCATTGCCGACTGCCCGATCTTGTTCCTGACCGCCAAGAACGAAGAAGCCGACATTATCCGCGGTCTTGGTCTGGGCGGTGACGATTACCTGATGAAGCCTTTTCGTATCACAGAGCTCCGGGCCCGTGTAAACGCCCATCTCAGGCGGGAAGGCCGCACGCCTCACAGCAAAATCCGGCGAGGCCAGCTGGATTTTGATCTGGGTGAAAAGCTCATTTATCACGCTGACACACCGATCAAAATGACCCGCAGTGAATATGCGATCTGTGAACATTTGGCAACCCATGCGGGTCAAATCTTTTCCAAAGAACAGATTTATGAGGCAGTATTTGGCTTCGACGGCACATCCGATGACTCTGCGATTACCGAACATATCAAAAATATTCGTGCAAAATTGCGTGCGGTTGGCAGCGAGCCCATTGAAACTGTATGGGGGGTGGGATATAAATGGAAGCGGGAACAACCTTAAAAAGAAAGCGGAAAGGAATTCGCTTAAACACCCTTTTCTGGCGATATTTTCTTACTACAGGAGGCCTCATGGCAGCCCTTTGCCTGATATGGCTCATCCTGTTCAATATCCTTGCGAATATGGGATTTGTCTTGTCAGCCTATACTGCGGTCAGAAATTTGCCTCAGACAGAGCAGGCGCTGCAGGCGCAGACAACATTTGATCCAGGAGAAATTCCCCATTACTATGAATGGGCGTTGGCAGAAAATGGAACAATCATAGAAAACAGCATGAATCAAAAACAGCTTACATATGCTTACGCAGAACTATCCGGAGACCCTTCCCCGCATGGATGGTTTTATTCCCAGTATTTTCATCTGGTCCCCCTGAAAAACGGACAGACGGTTATGCTGGAATATGATTACTCTGTCTGTTATGCCGATCCGGATTTACAGGACATCCTGCCCGATTTTCAAACAGCTTATATCGGGCTGTTGTTTGTTCTGCTTTTGTTATTGGCAGTCTTGCGTACCGGACACTATACAAAAATCCTGCGCAAAGATACCGATGTGATTACAAATGCCTGTGAAATGGTGCGGAATCAGAAATTAGACGTACCTTTGCAAGAGCAGATCCGTGTAAAAGAGCTTCAGGCAGCCCTTACCGCCATTGATACTCTCCGTCAGGAATTGTCATACTCTTTAAAGGAACAGTGGGCTGCAGAACAACGCAAGAATGAGACGCTCGCCTCTCTTGCTCATGATCTCAAAACACCCCTTACCGTAATTGGCGGAAACGCGGAGCTGCTTGCAGAGGATGATCTGACACCGCCGCAAAAAGTATTGGTTCAGACCATTCTGCGCAATGCAGATCATGCAAAAGATTATGTGAAACGGCTTCGTGAAGTCACCGCACAGGATATGCTTGCATCCAATAAAGAGGAAATTTCTGTCTGTGAACTCTTAGATGCCTTTATCCAGAAAGGACGCGATCTGTCGGCAGTAAAAGGACACGAATTGATTGCGGCTCCCCCGGCTTCCCTCCCGGATGAACTCCTGGAGATTGAAAAAAACGACGTACTGCGTGCGATGGAAAATCTCCTCAGCAATGCGGTGCGGTTTACACCCGCTGGCAAACCAATCGAATTAGGCGTGGAATTGCAGGAGAAGCAAATAGGTTTTTGGATTCAGGACAGCGGACCGGGCTTTTCCAAAGAGGCGCTGATAAAAGCCGGAAAAACCTTTTATACAGAAGACAGCAGCCGCCCTCAGGACGGACATATGGGCATGGGACTTTATTTCGCATCCCAGACAGCGCAAAAACACGGAGGCAGTCTTTTCATTGAAAATACTGCCTTTGGAGGCCGCGTCTGTCTGTGGATAAAAAAAAGAGGTTCTATAATAAATGTTGGGGTGCATGAAATTTAGCTCATGCACCCTGATGTT
>QFCE01002708.1_pt1 | contig 26880 bp, 29 predicted proteins | sample 5346091 | NCBI WGS metagenome assembly QFCE01 (sample SAMN09062252, study PRJNA434731) | Human gut metagenome, whole genome shotgun sequencing project. | isolation source: stool timepoint A chromium assembly | host: Homo sapiens | collected 2015 | reverse complement strand
TCCCTTTTGTCAGATGAGCAACTAAATTCTCTGATAAATGAAAAATAACGCAAATTAAATTGCACATCACAAGAGATTTTGATACAATATGGTTGTCTTGTGGTGTGCTATTTTCATTTATGGAGGTAGCACAATGAAAGAAAATATTTTAAGGGTTGCGGCGTATGCCAGAGTATCTACAGATAAAGAAGACCAAACGAATTCACTTTTAAGCCAAAGAAGTTATTTTGCTGATTATATTACACATCATGAAGGTTGGCAACTTAGTGAAGTGTACTATGATGAGGGAATCAGCGGAACACAGATAAAGAAACGTTCCGGCTTTAAGAAAATGATACAGGATGCTCTAAACGGAGATGTTGATTTGATTATAACAAAAGAGGTTGCAAGGTTCGCCCGGAATACAGTGGATACGCTGTCTTATACACGCAAACTTAAATCAGCAGGTGTCGGTGTTATTTTTACTATTGATAATATCGACACAAGAGACGCTGATGGAGAACTTCGCCTAACTATTATGGCAAGTATCGCACAGGAAGAATCCAGAAAGACTTCGGAACGTGTGAAATGGGGGCAAAAGCGTCAGATGGAAAAAGGTGTTGTATTTGGCAGAGACTTATTCGGTTTATCCGGGTTAGGTTATACTGTTCAGAATGGACAACTACATATTAATGAAGAAGAAGTTCCGATAGTGCAAGCAATTTTTCATAAATATACAAATGAAGGAAAAGGAACATGGACTATTGCAAATGAACTTTTAGCAGAAGGGATGCGACCTAAAAGAATTGCTTTATGGTCTAATGTAGTTATTCTTCGGGTGTTAAGAAATGAAAAATATGTAGGGGATTTATGTCAGAAGAAAACATACACACCAGATTATCTAACTCATTCAAAGAAATACAACAGGGGAGAGGAGGAAATGGTTTACTTGAAAGAACATCATGAACCTATTATTGACAGAGATTTGTGGAACAGGACACAGGAGGAATTGAAAAGACGTTCTCCTTCAGAAGAACAGAAATCAAAGCATAGTAACCGCTATTGGTGCAGTGGGAAAATTCATTGTGCGGAATGTGGATGCCGTTATGTCAGCCGCACGAAAAAATTAATGAGTGGAGATGTCTATAAGGCTTGGCGTTGTTATGCCGCTGCGAATCATGGCACAAAGAAACAAGACGCTGACGGAAACGAAATCGGCTGTAATAATTCTTCTATCAATGACCGTTCTTTAAAAACTTGCATGAATTACTGTATCACTCTTGTTCAAGGAGAACGTGATTCCTTGAAAAAAGAAATTTTAAAAGAAATCTCACAGCTTCAAAAAACAACAGCAAAAAAATTAGATTCAAAGAAAATCAAGAAGAAAATAGATAATCTTGAAATGAAGAAACGAAAAGCAATTGATTTAATGCTTGATGGACTGATTTCAAAGGAAGATTTACAGAGTCAAACAGAGTGGTATAACGAAGAACTTGAAAAACTGAATATACAACTGTCAGATGCTTTACAAAAAGACAAGTCGGATTCTCGTCAGGTAAATCATATGGAGAAGTATATAAAAGCCTTAGATGAAATTATGGAACTGGATAGTGATAGCGAAGATGTTTATAAGGAAGTACTAGACCATATGGAGATTCATAAGGGAAATATTGTTGATGTATGGTTGAAGTCAATACCGATAGGAATCCGGCTGAAAGTAAAGGCAACGGGAAAAGGGGAATATTTCAAAACAGAAATTTTAGAAACATCTTTTATTGAAAAGTAACGTGTGCAATATCGGTACAGATGTACCGATATCCGTAAGTGTTGCGGTCACCTCTTTATATGGCATGGTATACCGCTGAGATAAATACCGCATTGATGCAGCGAGCTCCCCGTCCGGTCCGCCAAATTGTGAAATGATCACTTTGGCAATCTGTGGGTTCGTTTGTGTAATCTTTACCGGATATTGCAATCGTTTTTCATAATTCCACATAATCAGCATCCTCCTTCCTGCCACGGCCACGGCTCATTGATCCATTTCCAGTATTCACTGCAGGATGCTGTGGCTGTATCAATCGTCAAAGGTCCGAAATTCATGGCATATTCTTTCATTGCCTGGTTGCGCATCCGGCTGTATTTTTCGAAATAAGCCAGTGCATCCGGATCCTGCGGGTGGGTATCCAGATATAATTTCACTTCATCCACCGCGAAACTGACAGCGTTGATATGATTTAATAATTCTGTTCTACATGGACGGTCTGTCATTGATTACATCCCCCTTTTCCATAAAATGGTTTGTTTAAAACAGGGAAGATTGTTCCACATTCTAATCCCTTATGAACATCATAAGTGTCTTCCCATGTCTGCCAGGGAACATATGCCATCGCGAGAGTCATATGTTCCAGTGGATCACGGGGAATGCGGCAGGAACAAGGCGACGAGACTGCTTCACCACAGGAGGAAGAAGGATTCTGTCGACGCTGCACCGGCATATTGCGATAAGGCTGCTGTTGACAGGTAAACCGTTCGTTTCTGGAATAAGACCGATTATTTTGCATAGTGTGTTCTTTCCTTTCATATAATTACAGTACATAATATGGAAAATCTGCAAAAAGGTGAATTTTGATGACAAATACAACTCTTTCCTGTACAATGGTTCTGATAAGTGAAATACGACCAAAAAGGAGTTATGTCATGAGTATTTTAAATGTAGAGCATCTCACACATGGATTTGGAGATCGCGCCATTTTTGCAGATGTATCCTTTCGCCTTCTCAAGGGAGAACATATTGGACTGGTGGGCGCAAACGGAGAAGGAAAATCCACTTTTTTAAATATTGTTACCGGAAAACTGATGCCGGATGAAGGTAAGATTGAATGGGCAAAAAATGTCCGTGTCGGATACCTTGATCAGCACACGGTCTTAGAAAAAGGAATGACGATTCGAGATGGATTAAAGTCCGCATTCTCATATTTGTTTGAACTGGAAGAACGCATGAATGCAATCTGCGATTCTCTGGGAGAGGCCTCTCCGGAAGAAATGGATACAATGATGGAGGAGTTGGGAACCATTCAGGACACTCTGACTCTGCACGATTTTTATATTATCGATGCCAAAGTTGAAGAAGTTGCAAAGGCACTTGGACTTCTGGATATCGGTCTCGAAAGAGACGTAACCGATTTAAGCGGCGGACAGCGCACCAAAGTCCTTCTGGCAAAATTACTGCTTGAAAAGCCCGATATTTTGCTTTTGGATGAGCCGACCAACTACCTGGACGAAGAACATATCGCATGGCTGAAACGGTATCTCATCGACTATGAAAATGCATTTATTTTAATTTCCCATGATATCCCGTTCTTAAACGATGTGATCAATATTATCTACCATATGGAAAATCAGGAGCTGAACCGCTATGTAGGAGATTATCATCATTTTGAAGAGGTATATGCCGTTAAAAAAGCACAGTTAGAGGCAGCCTACAGAAGGCAGCAACAGGAAATCAGCGAATTAAAAGACTTTGTAGCAAGAAATAAAGCGCGTGTTTCTACGAGAAATATGGCAATGTCCAGACAAAAGAAACTGGACAAGATGGACGTGATCGAGCTTGCAGCAGAACGTCCGAAACCGGAATTCAAATTCCGATACGGAAGAACTCCGGGAAGATATATTTTTGAGACAAAAGATCTTGTGATCGGATACGATGAACCATTGTCAAAACCACTGTCTCTTTCTATGGAAAGAGGGCAGAAAATTGCTCTGGTCGGCGCCAACGGAATCGGAAAGACGACATTGTTGAAAAGTATTCTCGGGCTGATTCCTGCGATTTCCGGCACCTGTGAACTGGGAGAAAATTTGCAGATCGGATATTTTGAACAGGAAGTCAAAGGAGATAATCGAACAACCTGTATTGAAGAAATCTGGCAGGAATTCCCTTCATTCACACAATATGAAGTACGTTCTGCTCTGGCAAAATGCGGACTTACAACAAAACACATTGAAAGCCAGGTTCGCGTCTTAAGCGGAGGAGAGCAGGCAAAAGTAAGACTCTGTAAACTGGTGAATCGCGATACCAATATCCTGCTTTTGGATGAGCCGACAAACCATCTGGATGTGGATGCAAAAGATTCCTTGAAAAAAGCACTGCTTGATTATCGTGGAAGTGTGCTTTTAATCTGCCATGAACCGGAATTTTACCAGGATGTCGTACACGCAGTATGGGATTGCAGCAAGTGGACAACAAAACAGATTTAAAAAGAAAAGGACTTGATCTTCATTGAATTTCAAGTCCTTTTCCAGATTTATCTAATCAAATCCGCAAATTCTTTCTCAAACTCCTTCCACTCTGCATCTGAAAGGTGATGCACAAAGTCTTCCTCTTTCCACTCCTCTCCAACACCAAAATAGGCATGATCGGAGCACTGTCTTCTGCACAACTTCCGATTTTGCACCTGCTACTGTATCTAAAATCTCATAAACCACTTATTTCTTTTTGCGTCTTTTCCCCAGCAACATTGTCAGTAATCCAGACGAACCTGCAAACATAGATCCGAACAAACCAATATTAGACATATCCGCTGTCTTCGGCGATTCGGACTGCTGACTTGGTTTTCCAGGCTTTGTGTCAGCCGGCTTGTTCGGCTTCTGAGGTTCCGCAGGCTTATCTGCACTCTTTTCCCTCACAGTAACTGTGATCGTCTTTATTGTGCTTGCTCCTTGACTGTCTGTTACCTTATATGTCACTTCATAGGTTCCTGCTTCCTCTTTATTCACGGTGTTCTTCAGCACTTGGATCTTATCTGTCAGATTACCGTCTTCCTTATCTGTAGCTGTTACTCCTTCCAATACGGCGAATCTGTCTCCTTCTGTCAATACTCGGTCGGATGCATTGATCACCGGCACTTCATTCAGCACTTCCTGTTTTGGATTCACAGTTACATAAATCGTCTTTGTTGTACTTGCTCCCTGACTGTCTGTTACTTTATACGTTACTTCATAGATACCAACTTTTGTTGTATCCACTTCATTATTCAACACTTCAATACTTCCGCTGATATCTCCGTCTTCCTTATCTGTAGCTGTTACCCCTTCCAATACGTCAAATGCGTCTCCTTCTGTCAATACTCGGTCGGATGCATCGATCACCGGCACTTCATTCAGCACTTCCTGTTTTGGATTCACAGTTACATAAATCGTCTTTGTTGTACTTGCTCCCTGACTGTCTGTTACTTTATACGTTACTTCATAGATACCAACTTTTGTTGTATCCACTTCATTATTCAACACTTCAATACTTCCACTGATATCTCCATCTTCCTCATCTGTAGCTGTCACCCCCTCCAAAGGATCGAAAGTATCTCCAACTGTTAACTCCTTATCCTCTACATTAATAACCGGCGGTGTATTTTTCTTTTCTTCAAATACCGGATATAATGTAATATTTTTTTCTACTTTACTGTCTTTTGTAAAAAGCTCCCCGCTGCCATCCTCTTTTTCTGACCAGCCTTTAAACACCTTTCCTTCCGGAATCGTTACTTCCGGCAGTCTTGCCTCTCCAATCTTCTCACCCTCTGGCACAAATGCAAACGATTCCTTTGAATCTACCATATATTTTACAAGACAATGTCCTGTTGCATTGATATTCCAATTTCTAAATATTGGGTTGATATCTTCTTTTACAAAGACGGACGTATTCGTAACTTTTTCTCCATAATAACTGCTGATACCAGCTCCCGGAACCGTCACTGCTGCATTTTTCTCCTTCAGCTCATCTGTATCCCCAAACGGAGTGTGCCCTGTAATAGTCGGCATCTCTGGTGCTGTTTCTGACAAAAATGTTACAGAAGCTCTTTCCTTGATCGGTGTTGCATTACGCCCGATGGATCTTAATGATTCTGGGAAAACAAGCTCTTCAAACGAACACTCTTTAAATGCATTTTCCCCTAATTCCACAATACCGCTCAAATCAACTGATGTAAAATTTGCTCCACCGCTGTCAAAAGCACTGTTTCCGATGATCTGAGCATTCGGCAAACTCAAAGTTTTCATTCTTACCGTGAACTTCGCCCCATTAAATGCATGGTTTGCAATCTTTGTAACACTTGAAATTTCAAACACTTCCAAGCCCTGAGAGCTTCTGTTCCCTGCATTCAGAAAACAAAAGCTTCCCAGTTCCTTCACTCCCGAAAGCCTCACTTCTTCCAGATTATTCAGCCCTGAAAATGCGTATGCCGGCAATGCTTTTGTTTCTTCTCCTGTCTCTGTATACATTTTTGTATGTTCTAAATCAACTGTCAATCTTTTCAGATTTCGAAATTTGACGTTGTGATCAGTTACACCACCCAGCCAGACAAGATCCTTGTATTCCAGATTTCCGTTTGTAATGCTCAGACTCTCTACATTCTTTGGCGTGATACTATTTTTATCTACGATCTCCTGTATGCTTTTCCCTGTATATGACTGATCATCAATCGTTACACCAATCTCCAATTTATCCTCCGGAACATCATTGACCGCATACGTTGTGATTTCCAGAGCATTTGCATACTGGTTCTCCGGCTCCTGCCCGGAACCTGACGAATAGCTTTCTCTGACAACAATTTTGACCTTTAACGCCTCTACCGGGTCAAACTCAAAAGTCGCTGCACGATTGGTGCCTGTTCCAGTAGATGGACTATATGTAATATTCTCAAAAGACCCTGCTTTTTTCCATCCCGTATCACTGGCCGGATCTGCTCCCGGATCTGTTGTATAATAAACATCTATATTCTTAAAAACACCGTTTCCCACACCATTTTGAGCCGGTTTTCCCAGATAATCGATTCTTCCGATCTTGGTCACCTGATCCAGACTGTAACTGATCCAATGCGGCATTTTTTTCTGTCCATCCTGGCTCCAGAGTGTATGCCACACTGTTGACTCATTACCGTCAAACGCATGCTGAGCACGCCCGTTGTTTTGCCCTTCCCCTGTAAGTTCTTCGCTGTCCGCCACCGGATTCTTCACAGACACTTTTGTATACTTTTCTTCTTGTTCCGACGTCACGGCTTCCTGCATATTCTCCTGTGCCAGTACCACCGCTGGAAATCCTGTGAGAGCAGTCGTTGTCCCAATCATAAGTGCCGAACTGACTGCCACGATTTTTTTTGTTTTCATTGTGTTCTCTCCTTCATTATTTTATTAGATTTGGCACAAAAAAAGCGCACAGATCCTCCTTGTCACAGAGTAATCGGTGCGCTTTTTCTATCAGAGATTGCACATGAAAAGAGCCGACATTCCCCATTTGTCGGTCGCAAACACAGCTGTACATAAACATGGCTGTCATCCCCCTTTCAAATCTCTCAATGCTTTTACCTATGTGCTTGATTATACTAAAAAAAACTCCTTTTTTCAAGATTTTTCGGAAAATAATATCTGCAGTAATTCCTGATGCGGATGTTCTGAATCTGCCTGAAACACATCCACACAATTCAATGCCGCTCCCCCATCAAAAAAGGCCGGAAATAAAAATCCACATTCTGGTTTTCCCGGTTCATAATCTCCTGTAACCGGAGAGATCACGCAGATCAGATACTCAAACATCTGCTCAGATTCTCCCAGTCGTTCCTTATCCTTCGCCTTTGCAGGAATGTCATACCGGTCATGAAACAAATACACAGCATACTCCTGTTCTGTCTGATACACTTCTGTCACTTTCTCGTAAAACACATCCAACAGTGCATCGTTTTTTAACCCACAGTCCCGGATTCCCATTAGCAGCTGACGCATACCTCCCTGTTCAGATTCTGGAAATACATAGCGTTTCAGATTCTGATTGGTCTGTGCAAATGGAACCGTTTTCGCAAGCTCCAGATTTTTCTCACGTTCTGCAGGAGATAGTTTCAGAAAATTCACGTTAAATGTTCCGTCAATAAAACCTTCTGCGTCTGCATAGCATCCTGCGATTCTGGTCATGGAAGTTCGTTTTACTGTCATACGTCTTGTCAAAGCAAGTATTTCTTCTCGATTGATACTCATTGTTTTTCCATTCATTTTTTTCTTTTCCCTTTTCTATGGTTTTCGATAATATATCATCCGTTTCGAACAATCAGTATTCCTCTGTATATACTTCATATCTGTTTCGTCCTTTTTCTTTTGCGCGATACAACGCAATATCTGCCTTATCAATCAGACTATAAATATCCTGCCCTGCATATTCTGTATTATAAATCCCCATGCTGACAGTCAGTTTGTCTGATATATCTGAGTATTTATGCTCTATACTTTTTTCTGAAAGCTTCTTTTGAATCTCATCTGCTGTTCTCAAAGCAGCATCAGGCCTGATCCCGGAAATGAACATCACCATTTCCTCGCCTCCGTATCGAATAACCGTATCATTTTTTCTTACACTGTTTCTCAGTATATCGGCAACCTCATTTATCGCAGAATCTCCTTGAACATGTCCGTAATGATCGTTATACTTTTTAAAATAGTCAATATCAATAATAAAAACAGAAGTCGGTTTTTCCCATAATTTTTTCTGTTTTTCTCCAAATAGTACGTTAAATATTTTCTGTTAAACAAGCCAGTCATAGAATCTGTAAAGCTCATTTTTCTTGATTTCATCCCGGATCTGACAGTCCAGACCACGATGACGAGCAACCCTAAGATCACCGTAATATTCACCAGCAGAGCCACTTGATATTGTCCCTCTTTTTTTGCCAGCAGCTGATATTGATACACCTCTCGAATCGAAGAAACATAAGTCTTGCTAAAGTTCTTATTATTTTTGATTATCTGATCACTGTACAAGGTACTATATTTTTTATAGTTCTCAAAATCATTTCTTTCCTGGTAAATTTTACACATTTGCTGATAAATAACTTCTTCAAGACCAAGTTCTTCTTCCGCAGACTGACTTAAGAGCTGTTCATACAACGACAGTGCTTCTTCATACCTGGTTTGCGCCATATATAATTCCGCATACGTCAAATTGACATATACATCTTTTTTGCTTGAAAATTCTTCGTCATCATTTTCAAGCAGCGCTGCTGCATTCTCAAGATATTCTTCTGCTTTTTCAAACTGCTCATTGTGAATCTCAGCTTTTGCCAAGATGTCATTTTTCAAAATTTCAATATCATCTCTGGCATACGCCTCAAGATTTGGAATCCACTCGTCTAACTGCTGCAGCCAGACAATCGCTTTCTCATATTGTCCAAGCTTAATGTAAGCATGAGCCCCATTGATAACAGAAAGGCTCTTATCAGAAGCTTCCCTGTTTTTATCATCCAGAGTAACTTTTATTGCATCTTTGTAATAGGAAATTGCATTTTCATATTCTTCCAGCATAAAATTAATATCGCCAATGCAAGTCAAAAATTTGCACTTATAATAATTATCATCCGGAATATCTGATGTTGTATCAATGATATAAATACCATCAAAATAATGCATCAACGCTTCGGAGTACCTTTCATTCAAACTGTATAATTGACCTATGTTTCCGTTTAACTGAACTTTTACTTTATTACTCAGACCTCTTGTGTTGTTTAGATAATCGGTCAAAAGCTCCGTGCTCTCCCCAATGTGCGCAGCATTGTTAAATAAAAATGCTGCGATTTCCCTATGTAAAAACATATCATTTTTATACGCTTTATCCTGTGCCATATAGGTCAAAGCCATTTTACTGTTTTGAATTAAGTCCTCAGTCTCTCCCATTTCTTCCAGGGCGTAATTCCAAAAAATATAAGTATATATTTTTAAAAATGAATCGTCCGTATCTGTCATACTTTTTGCCGCCAATTTGAAATTTTCAATTGCCATCTCATATTCTGCGTCCTGGTAATCTAAATATCCTTTTATAAAGTAATATGACACATCTTGTCCTTCTTCTGACAAATAAGATTCCAGCTTTTCTCTGTTTTTTCCAGAAACACTGCCCTTTTTAATGTCCTCCTCTATACAGGAAACTGCCGCCGACTCCCTGGATGATTTTAAACGTAGATAGGAAAAAGTAACTATACCAATGATTATAAAAATAGATATAAAAATTATTGCAAAAGTTGCTTTTTTCTTTCTAATTTTCAATGTCTCACCGCTTACTAATTTCCATTCCGGCAACAATTTTCTCCACTACCTCCAGACACAGATCTGCTGCCGCATCCATTGTCTCCTGAAATTCTTCAAAACCGCCTTCAATTCCGTCACTCACACATTTTACCAACATGCATGGCACCTGATTTCGATTACAGGTAAGCACGATTCCCGCAGCCTCCATTTCACAGATATCCGCACTAAACATTTCATGCACTCTTATTTTCTGCTCGGGATCTGCAATAAATTTGTCTCCCGAAGCACAGACTACAGGCACTAATTCCGGATGAATCTTTCTGGCTGTATCACTTAACACTTTCGTCGTTGGAAGAAAGATATCGGGATACTGCGAATATCGTCCCACTTCTGTATGGTCTGCCGCACTTGTGTCAAAATCATAGTGAACAACTTTCTCCACAATACAGACTTTTGTTTTGGACATCTCTTCCGTAAGACCACCCACTACACCAAAATTCATCACGATATCTACGTGATATTCACTGATCAGAAACTGCGTTCCGGATGCTGCCGCAATTTCTCCCGGTCCACAATTCACAATAACCATCCGATATTGGTCCGTCTCATATTCCAGCACCTGATACCCTGCTGTCTCTTTTCTCTTAACCAGTTTTGCTCCATAACGCTTCAGTACTGACTGTAGCTCAACAGCAACGATCATGCCGATTGTTTTCATAGACTCTCTCCCTCATAAATAACTTCTGTAATTCCATTATAACTTCTGCACACTCACGCAGATCTCCAGTACGTTCTCTCTGTAATCCGCTGTGATGGTTCCGCCCATTTTCTCCATCAGTGCCTTTGCAATAGATAATCCAAGGCCTGTTGATTTTCTGGCCGTATTCACGGTATAAAAACGATCAAATAATCGTTCTGCCTGTACTTCTGACAAACCTGATGCATGGTTGGAAATCCGGATATCACCGTCTTCCGACAATACAATTTTCAGATCGCCGTCACTGTACTTCACCGCATTACTGAGAATATTGCCAAGAACACGGGACAGAGCATTTTCATTTACTCTCCCCGTGATCTGTTGATCCGGAATCGAAATCTCCGGAACAATATGATTCTGCTTTAAAACGGAGTAATACGCGGATATGCTGCTTTCCAAAATCCCATTTAACGGTAAGACTTGAAGCGTCATCTCTTCCGCTTCTGATATCACAATTGTATAACGAAACAATTCTTCCGTCAATTGTTTGAGTGCCTGTGCCCGGTTTTCAATCGCATCCAGATAACGCTTTATATGCTCCGGACATTCTTCTTTTTTGAGCAGGTTCAAATAACCATAAATCGCAGTCAATGGCGTCCGCAGATCATGAGAGATATTGGTAACCGCTTCTTTTAGTTCCAGGTTTCCCTGTTCATAGCATCGTCTTTTCTCATAAAATGTTTCCAACTGCAGATTGATTGCAGAAGCCAGCGCACACATCTCCCTGTCACGGCTGGAAATCCGGATTATGGTGTTTGTATTGGTCTTCAATAATTTCTGAAAATCTTTCCGGATTTCTTTTGCTGATTTTCGCAACAGATACACCTTGATCTGCAGCACAATATTATACAAAACCAGAATTCCTACTCCACACCATACTCCAACTTCCATTTCCACTCACTTCTCCTATTTGATATCCTTCCGATTAAATAGATACAATCCTGCCAGGCTCGTTCCGAAAATGATCAAAATCGAATATCCCATCATTTTTCCGAGATTCAGAACTCCCTGATTAAAAATCTGTACGGCCTGCCCTGCCGGCAGAAAATCCAGGATATTTTGATAAACCGTACGGCTTATTCCCGTCAGATAAGCAGGATTTTTTACTGTTTCCATAACGGTTTCTCCATTTGCGATTACCGCCTGTGTGATCATCTCCGGCTGAGACAATTTCGAAAAAATAATCCCCGCAAACACCATCATAAAAACTGCCGCCAGAATGCAGACTACCGCAGAGGTTGTCTTACTGGAGCTTAGCATGGAGATCATATGAAAGATCGAAACATAAGAAAGCACCAGCAAAATTCCTGCCACACAGGTCTGCAGCATTGTCAAAGCCGGCATCTCTATCACGCCGAACATGGGAATGCCTGCCGCCAACCCTGCCGTATAAGCCAACAACACGCTGCACGTCCCAACCAGAAAGCTGATCCACAGATTCAATCCATATACTGCATTTCTTGAAGAACCGCTGATCAGTTTATTTCTCAATGTTCCATCGTGATATTCTGTTCCAACATATAAACTGACAAATACCGAAAGCAAAACTCCCATCACCAGAAAAAAATGAAATAGAAACGGATCCAGTAAATAATTTGCCCCACTTTCTTTCATCTGCATATATTGCGAAAGCATCAGGCAGACACTATAGATGGGAGGAATGATAACACAGGCATATGCGCCCTTATTTTTGCGAAGCCGATAGAGTCCCGCACGAAATAATTTATTCATGCTTGCCACCTCCCACTAAGTTGAGATAATAGCTTTCCAGACTTTCCTCGTATTCCTGCACGGAAAACATCCTGCAATTCTGTTCTGCCAACTCCAACGCAACATCGGAAACTACCAGTTCCCCATAAACATTTGCCTGCGTATCTGACAAGATCTCATATTCAAGACCTCTTTTATCCAGAATATGAGCGAGTACAGCAGTATCCGTCACTTGCAGTTTCACACACTTCCTACAGGTATTTTCCAGCTCTTCTGCCGTAATCTCTTTCACTATAGTTCCCTTGTCAATAAATCCATAATGAGTAGCAAGTCTTGACAATTCATCCAAAATATGACTTGAAATCAGCACCGTGATCTGTCTTTCCCGGTTCAGCTTTAATATCAGTTCCCTCATCTCTACGATCCCCTGTGGATCCAGACCATTGGTTGGCTCATCCAACACAAGCAGATCTGGTTTTCCTGCCAGCGCAATCGCAATTCCCAGTCTCTGACGCATTCCGAGAGAAAAATCTTTTGCCTTTTTCTTCCCTGCATCTTCCAGCCCCACCAGTTTCAAAGTCTGAGGGATCCCTTCAAAAGACGGCAAGCCCAAAACATAATACTGCTCTTTCATGTTTTCTTCCGCCGTCATATCCAGATAAATCGACGGGGTCTCCACAACTGCGCCGATTCTTCTCTGCGCTTCCAAAATTTTCTTGTCCGTATTTTCGCTTCCATATAACCTGTAACTTCCGGATGTCGGTCTTTGCAGTCCGCAGATCAGACGGATCAATGTAGTTTTCCCCGCCCCGTTCTTTCCTACAAATCCATAAATTGCACCTCTCGGGACATGCATAGAACACTGGTTCAGTGCCTTAAAGTGCCCGTAGTTTTTGCATAAATGATCGGTGGTTAATACATACTCCATAACAATTTGGCCTCCTTACCTTTTCTTTCCAACATATTCTATCTGTAAAGTGTTAAGAAAGCTGTTAAGAAAAGTGCAAAGAAACTGTAAATATTTCTCACTCTGCCATCTTAAAACCGATTCCCCATACTGCTTCTATATAATCTTTCCCCGAGATTTCCCGCAGCTTCTTTCTCAGATTACTGATGTGAACCCGCAGTGAACTTTCCATACAATCCGGTGTTTCTTCGCTGACACGGTCAAGCAGCACAGTCTTTGTGATCACCTGTTTTGGATGCTCCAGCAAAATTTTCAAGATGGCAAATTCTGTCTTTGTCAGTTTTACCTCATGTTCCCCAACCCATGCTTCATGCGTGACCATATTCACTGTAATTTCTCTATACATCAGTTTTTCCGAAGAATCTGATCTTGTACTTTTCCTGAGCTGCACAACAATCCTTGCCAGCAATTCTTCAATTTCAAACGGTTTTGTAATGTAATCCTCCGCGCCATTCAGCAAAAGAGCAACCTTATCTTTCACTTCAACCTTTGCGCTCATCACAATCACCGGAATTTTTTCAATCTGCGACAGCACTTCCTCTCCTGTAAGCCCCGGCAGCATCAAATCCAATAAAATCAGATCCGGCTTTTCGTTTGCCAGAAACAGTAATGCCTCTGTCCCGGAATAGGCATGGGAAACCTGATATCCCTCCTGTATCAGAACCTCTTCCAGCATTTCATTGATATGAATATCGTCATCTATGATTAAAATATGGCTCATAGAAAGCTCCTTCCTGATTTCAATTTTCTTATTCGGAATTTATAAAATTTTTGCCATATAATACTCGTCCACAACTTCTCCTTTTACCAACATTGATTTTGCTCTTATTCCTTCTACTTTAAAATCACTTTTTTCATATAATTTTCTTGCTGCTTCATTATGACATTCCACAGTAAGCTCCAGCCGAATGACAGAATTTTCCTTCGCCCATTTTTCCAGATTTTCAAAAAAAGTCGTGCCGATCCCTTTCCCCTGATACTCTTTCAATACACCCACAACAATATATGCAGTATGAAAATTTCGATGAAACTCTCCCCTCTCTGCCCGGAGATACCCCACTATTTTATTGTCTGCCTTTGCAATTTGTAAAAAGTCATTTCCATGTGTCACGTTATGATAGATATCCGTTTCTAATTCTTGAATATCCATATGCTGCTTTCTTTCATTTGGTTCATACATCATAAAATTCGTTTCTGCATCAAGAGCATTTAACAAACTCCAGAAATGTTCCATTTCTTCGATTTCTATCTTTTTATAAATCACCTATATCCCCCTTATCACTTTAGAACCGTTTTCGGCTCCTTTGTAGCTTCCGGATTTAAATCATATCTTCAAAATTGTTTTCTATTTCATAAATTCCTTTATATGGACATTCAATATAATATTTCCCGTTCTCTTCATAATAAAACATGGTTGTCATTCCACCATTATTTTCAATATTTATCGTTCCATATTCTTCTGCTGACGGATAATCTTGAATCGATTGTTTCTCCGTTCGTTTTCCAGTCGCAATCTCTGATAATATCTTCTGGATGCTTTCTGAATCATCATATATTTTTTGAATACTGTTCGTGAAATCAATACAAATAGAGTCAACATTCTCCGCTTTTGGAAGAATCGGTGAGCGATTATCCTCTGCACATCCAAAACACAGACATAAACAAATTCCCAATACAACAAATAACTTCTTCATTCTACTTCTCCATATGTAAATTAAGCCCCTTGCCTTTTTCAGACAAGAGACCTAAAAACTTCTTCACAGTCTATCATTTCCTCGCTGCAATCAAATACCGATGAATCGTCCCTTCAATTTTCCCTTGATTCTCAATTATCCTTTGCATTTTCAGCAACTGCTCAAAGCATTTATCAACTGAAAAACCAGGAAACTCCCATTCAATAATATGTGCAAACCATACAAACGCACCAATATCATAAAATTTAATTGGTCGATACGCTTCCTCTGCAGCAAGAATATGAAATCCTGCATCGACAAACGCATTTCTCTGCTCTTCCAGATTTAAATGAGGAAACGGACTTTCCACTTCAGGCAGAACCATTTCCACTAAATCTCTATCGTTATCGCCGCCAACCTGTTGTGTAACAAAGATTCCACCCTTTTTTAATAATCGATACAATTCCCTGGCATCAAAATTTCCATGCCTGTTTATAATCATATCAAATGTCTCATTATCATACGGAATCCTTGAAGGTGTATTACACTCTTTAAAATCAATTCCTAAAGGCAGCAACTTCTCCTGACACAATCGCACATTCGGCTCGAATCCTTCTGTCGCTGCTGTTCTGGCAAACGGATGATTCAGAGACAATAAAAATTCACCCCCGCCCGTATCATAATCCAACACTTTGGCCGTATCCGTTAAATACTGTCTCACGATCTTCTCATAATCCCACGGCAAATCATTCTCTTCCTCATACCTCCCATGGATATGCGAAAAATCCCAACCTTTGATATATGCCGTCTTCTCTTCCTTTTTCCAAATTGATTTTAATTCTGCTCTATTCATTTTAACTGCTTCCTTTCAAATTTTCTATAAATAAAATGATTTGATCGGTGCAGCCCTGCCAGCATATGTTTTTACTTTTATTTTAACCTCGATACAATCTGCTGCCAGTTTTAAAACTGCACCGAGTAATTAATTCGTTTCATTCTCTCTAACCTCCGTATTTTCAATTTACAATAGCTCCTTTAGTTTGTCAAGAAACGCTTCTTCACCCCAGGTATTGATCTTGAAAAGCATTGCCTGACTGCCGCCTGCAGCAATCGCAGAAAGTTGAATCGGTCCGCTTCCATTCTGAAAAAGAGTTACATTCAGGCTCACCCGATTATCTCCAACATAACTATATCGTTCGAAAACACGAACACTGCATCTGGCAGTTCCACTTTCAAAGTCACTGAACTCTTCCAATGATGCTGACATACTACTGTTCTGTATGCCATTTTCAATTTTACGAAGTAATTCATAAAAATCTCCACTTACTGTCTGTTCTAATTTTGCCATCTTCGTTCTCCTTCTCTTTTAAAGTCACAGTCTGTAAATAGCCGATAAAAACTTTACGCGCATCTTCCACCGCCCATAGCAAAGGAGTCTCGCATATACCTGCTTTATACAGGAATTGTTTCGCTGCTTCCATGGAAAACGGCGGTTCAAGATACTCCATGACCTCGGAATCCGAGGGCACATGATACAGTGGAAACAAATCCTCTGTTGTCATTTTTCGGATTGTCAGTTTTTCTGTTTTCAAGAACACGGCCGCCTCACCTCTCCATACATTTAACCGCACCTACATATCTTCCAGTTTCTTAGAAATCACAAAATGAAGAATCAATGCCGCTGCAACGACACAAAGACAAAGTATCGTACACCACATCGGCACGCTCATATCCAGTTGAACCCGCAAAAGAAGTGTAATTGCCAAAAACACCGCACCTACAGTCTGTATAAAACTCAATATCTTCTTTTGAAATTCTTGTAATTTTCTTCTGTTCTTTATTTTTTCTAATTTCCAGATTCCATAATTAATCTGAATATCCTGCGCCGCTTCATCCGATATCAGTTCATCCATACTTACCTTCAATTCAAGTGCCAATTTTTTTGCTGTGATCAAATCCGGGCATCTTGAGCCGTTTTCCCATCTGCAGATTGTCTGTCTTGATACATACAATTTATCCGCAAGCTGCTGTTGAGTCAGATTTTTTTCTTCTCTTAATTTTTTGATGTTATTTCCAAATGCCATACTCTGTACCTCCCTTTGCTCGTATCTTATAACGACAAAACTCAAAAAGAAAGCACCATCCTGTATTTTCTTTGTTTCCATTTTGGTAACATCATTCCATCACCATTTATCATGGACATGAAATCTATGTTCCGACAGAATATACTTTGTTCTGATTCAAATATGCATCAGTAAACTGAAGTTGTATTTGTTGAAATATTAAATTTCAACAGTTTCTCCGCAAGATATATAATATATGTTATTCATATGATGAGACAAATAGTCAAATGCTGTCTTCCCTGTGCAATGACACGTATAAAACTTCATGTCTTTATATTTCTGTAATTCCATCACAATATCATCTAACAGTTCCTTTGATACTGATTTCCTTGTAAACGGATTGAACAAATGAAAACCACCTATACAAAAACATGGTCGGTACTTCTCTGCTTTTTGCATGATATTAACAACGCCAGCATGTCCACATCCCATAATAAGTACTGCCTGTTTTTCTGAAATAATTAAATTTTGCTCGTGTCTAAAAGTATCTTTTCCCTTCTCATCATAAAGACTCTTATTGGCGGGAGAATAAAACTTATTTGTTTTACTCACTGTAAATAGTGATAATTCGTCATCTATTTTATAATCGCCGTCCAAGAGTATAATTTGCCTGTTTGATTTAAGTTTACTATCAATTCCAACTGGTATTTTCAGAAGCAATGTTTTGCTATAATGCGGTTCAAACGCTTCTTTTTGTACATAAAAACACAATAAAAATCTGATTATCCCGCTAAAACACAGTATCTATCAGCATTTTCAAGGAAACTAAACACATCAATTTACTACTTATTTACTACTAACGAATGAGCCTTGATACGCAGTTTTCCTAGATATGCAAAGATATGGTACAGCACATCAGTATTGAAACAAGAAAAAATTGAATAACTTCATAGACTATGGAACGCACTAACATGAGCGTTCCTTTTCTATTTTCAGCCGTTCTTATGTGGACGGCTATTTTATTACCCAAAATGAAAGGAGCATTAGATTTATGAAAAAGATGTTAAAACGATTGTGTACGGGCTTCTTAGCTCTTGCAACTGTCGTTACTGCTTTACCGACAATGCGTTCATGCGAGAGCAAGCAATACTGGACGGAGTCAAAAGAGCGTGTCGGTATCGTAGAAAAAGTAATGAATGACGGTTCGATTGGTTCTACCTTTAATGAGGGGACATTTGACCGTTGAGGGCGAGGACGCTTACTGTATCGACATTAACACAGACTTTTAAGAAATGGTTACAAGACCAGAGCTGACGCAAGCACCCGTATGAGTGCCGACCAGATAAGCGACGTTGCCTTATCTATCGAATATGTGAAACAGTAGCACAGACAGCCACAGCGGAATAGTAGCAAAAATCACGCTTACCTTTTAAGACAGCTTGTTGTCTGGCAGAGATAAGCGTACATCTTGGCTGGCAATGTGATAACGTGCGAGCTTCTTATGATGAAATACCAAAGGCAACGCAGGACGAAGTTTTCGCTGGTGCAAAAGCCTTTGTCAAAGAAAATAAAGGACGCTATGAATGTGGCGGTTATATCTACTCTGGCGAGGGGCAGGAATTGGGGCAATTCTGGGCGAAGTTAGATGTCGGAAATGCGAAACTTCAAAAGACTTCCAGTAATACCAGCATTACAGACGGCAACGGGAATTACTCAATCGCTGGTGCAACGTATGGTGTCTATTCTGATAAGGACTGCACGAAACAGCTTGCCACCCTTACGACTGATGAAAACGGAAATACAGATGTTGTAGAGGTAAGAGCCAGGCTACAGTATATATCAAGGAATTATCCGCACCAGCAGGATATAAAGTGATAAAACAGTTTACTCCTTTACAGTGGAAGCTGGAAAAACAGCGACTTTGAAAGTATCAGATACACCAAAAGTAACAGACACTTTGATTGAGCTTTTCAAGATTGATATGGAAACACAGAAAGACAATCCGCAGGGAAACGCTTCTTTAGCAGGGTAGCGGAATTTACATGGAAGTATCTATGCTGGATATCTATAACAAGAGACAATCTCCCTGCCGACAGCCTACTCGAACATGGGTTACAAAGACAATCGCTGAAACAGACAGCGACGGGCAACCCATTACATCACAAAATTAGCTGACGCATACAAGGTATCTGGGCGACAGCTTCTATATGCAGGACGGGTAAAAACGTTCTTCCATTAGGAACACTAACCGTTGAGGAAACAAAAGCTCCAAACGGCTACTTGTTAGAGGGTGCATATATGCAGGCTGGCGATAAGTCGACGAACAGATAAAAGGCTGTATATGTAACACAGATTACCGAGGACGGCGACCTTGCCGTATTATCTGGAAGTAATCAGTTTTCAGTATCAGATAAAGTCATCCGTGGCGGTGTGAAAATTCAGAAACGAGATTTAGAAACGGGCGATACGAAAGCACAAGGAAGTGCGACTTGAAAGATACTGCACTTTTGACATCATTTCCTTAAATGATAATACTGTCTTGGTTGAGGGCAAGCTATACAAGAAAAATGAAGTGGTAAAGACAATCGATACCGATATTGAGGGTATCGCTTCTACTTCTGCTGACCTGTTACCTTATGGAAAATTCCGTAGTCTGTCTGAGAGCAGAAAGCGCCAGACGGGATATTTGACAGACGGGTGCAAAAACCGATTGACTTTGAAATCACAGAAAATGGAAAAATCGTGGACTTAACCGACGAAGCCCATTCTATCTATAACCAGATTAAACGTGGCGATATTGAGGGCGTAAAGATTGGAGCAGGTTCGCACAAGCGTCTTGCAGATGTTCCGTTCAGGATCACAAGCAAGACGACGGGCGAAAGTCATATTGTCGTAACTGATGATAACGGACAGTTCTCTACTGCGTCAAATTGGGCTTCCCACAAGCACAATACCAATGCAGGAAAAACAAGTGAGGACGGTGTATGGTTTGGTACTTCTGAACCAGACGACAGCAAAGGTGCTTTGCTTTATGATACCTACATCATTGAAGAATTACGTTGTGAAAGCAACAAAGGCTTCAAACTTATTCCACCGTTTGAGATTGTCATTTCCAGAAATAAGGTTGTGGTTGATTTAGGTACGCTGACTGATGCATACGAAAAAGAAATCACTATCCATACTACCGCTACCAGCAAGGACGGCGAAAAGACTATTCTTGCTGGGAAAGACGTAACTATCATTGATACAGTCAAATTAGACGGTCTTATCAAAGGGACAAAATATCAGTTGAAAGGCTGGCAGATGTTAAAAGAAGAAAATGCAGAGCTAATCATCAATAACAAGCGTGTGGAAAATGACTATACTTTTGTTGCTGATGCTGAAGCTATGAAAGTGGAAATCGCTTATACTTTCAATGCGTCTGCTCTTGGCGGTAAGAGCCTTGTAACCTTTGAGGAATTATACGATTTAAGCAATCCAGAAGAACCCGTGAAAGTTGCGGAACACAAGGACATTGATGACGACGGACAGACAGTGCTTATCACAGAGCGTATCATCAAAATTCATACGATAGCTACAGATAAGGACGGTAAGAAAGAGATTGAAGCTGGAAAAGACGTAACTATCGTTGATACAGTCAAGTTAGAGGGCTTAGAAGTCGGTACGAAGTATCAGCTTGTGGGCTGGCAGATGTTAAAAGATGAAAATGCCGAGCTTATCATCAATGACAAGCGTGTTGAAAATGATTATATCTTTACGGCTGACAGCGAAACTATGGAAGCAAAGATTGAGTTTACTTTTGACGCTTCTTCTCTTGGCGGTAAACAGCTTGTAACTTTTGAGGAATTATACGATTTAAGCAATCCAGATGAACCGATAAAAGTTACGGAGCATAAGGATATTGAGGACGACGGGCAGACGGTTACTATCAAAGAAGTACCAGAAACTCCTACCCCAGAAGAATCAGAGAAGTCAACTACACCAGATACACCTACGAAAACAGACAGTCCAAAAACGGGCGACAATACAAACCTTTACGGACTGATTGCAATGCTTTGTATCTCTGGTGCTGGTTTAACTGGTACATATTTCTTTAAACGTCGTAAGATGAAGAAATCATAAGGCGGTAGCTGTATGAGGAAAGAAAAATCACGCTCTCCGCCGTAACATATAAAGGCAGACTATATCTTATTCTGGCTTGTCTGCCGATTACCTGCAAGAACACGGATAGTCAAGGGGGCGTTAGCATTTATTTACCCTTTACTATCGGTGGGATTGCTGGTACTTCCCGAATTGCCAGAATAAGAAATCACAATCAATTTATCAAAAATAGGAAGAAACGAGGTAAAACAATATGGAAATGAAATATGTCGTGCCAGATATGGCACAGTCTTTTGGAACTCTTGAATTTGCAGGCGAAAGCGAGCCTATCTTTGAAAAGGATAAAAATAATCGCAAATTTTTAGCCAGACGAAGCTATAACCTTTATTCTGATGTACAGAAAGGCGAAAATGTTGTGGTGGAAATTCCCGTGCAGGCTGGCGAAAAGCATTTCAAGTATGAGCAGAACGTAAAACTTGTCAATCCGAAGTTATATGGCAGAGGTTACGCAATCGGGGATATGGGACATACCGATTATGTGTTGCTTGCTGATGATATTGTAGCAGTTGAAGAAAAGTAAAGGAGTGAAGAATTTATGAGATTATCAAACGGGTTTGTTATTGACAAAGAGAAAACATTTGGAGAATTAAAATTTACAGCGGTGCGTGATGTGTTCTTACAGAATGAGGACGGGACACCGAGTACCCAGCTTAAAAAGCGTATCTATGATTTAAAGTGCAGTCTGCATGGTGGAATTATCCCCGTGTCTGTACCGCCAGAAGTACCGTTAAGGGAATTTCCGTACAATGCAGTCGTGGAGCTTGTCAATCCAGTAGCCGATACGGTATCACGAAAAACCTATACGGGTGCAGATGTGGACTGGTATGTAAAGGCAGAGGATATTATCTTGAAGAATAAGCCGAGCCAGAACGCAGGCAATCCACAGCCCCCTACACCGCAGGGACAACCGAAAAAATAGGCTTGCTGAATAGATTTTCATTGTAGCGGATATGTGGAACTGTTATAATATGGGTATGAAGAAACGGACAAATAAGAATTGAACAAAATCGCTGCGCGATGGCCTGCCAAGGCTGTGGCATAGCGATTTTCTGTTTTCTATAATAAAAAACAGTGGAAAGCAAGTCCTAAAAGTAGTATTGTTAAATCACCACAAAATAACAATCAAACAGGATCGACCTTCCCACTGCCTATGAAAAGAATACCACCCTTCCGCTTGGTTGGCAAGCGGTTTTACGACTCAAATGCGCCTCCGTGTAAAGCAGTGTTTTGATTACTACTGATTTTACATGGAGGATTTTATTATGTATGAAAAATATTTAGAACAGCTTGAGGAAGCCGGAAAAATCCGCAACCTCAAAGAACGTTCCATCAACTGCTATAAAAACTATGTTTCTTACTTCCTGAAATATCAAGCTAAGTGCCCTGAAGAACTTACCTGCCAGGACGTTAGGACTTTTCTGCTTGCCAAAAAGGAGGAAGGACTAAAAGCCACAACTCTGAACCTTTATAATTCGGCTATCCGTTTTTTCTATCGGAACGTCCTGCATATCCTTTGGGATGATATCACAGTTCCACGTATGATTCTGGAACACAAGCTTCCAACAATACTGACTGTTGATGAAATAGACCGTCTGTTAGAAGCTGTCGATGATATCAAATATAAAGCCATGTTTGCAACGATGTATTCTTCCGGAATGCGGGTTTCTGAAGTGATTCACCTTCATTATGATGATATTTCCCGCTCAAATATGCAGATTCATGTCCGGGATACGAAGAACAGGATGGACCGCTATACAATTCTTTCTAAACGGTGTCTGGATATCCTTACACAATACTGGTTTGAGAAAGGGCGTCCCCGTGGAATCCTGTTTCCTAATAAATTTACCGGGAATTACCTGACAGTCAGTACACTGGAGCAGGTGATGCGACGGGCAGTATCCGATGCTGAACTTCCAAAGAAAGCAACTCCACACTGTCTCCGTCATAGCTTTGCAACTCATCTGATGGAGCAGGGAGTAGAACGGCAGAATATTCAGGCACTGCTTGGACACCGTGACCCAAAATCCACGGAAGTTTATCTTCATGTCAGCAACAAATCCCTCATGGGAATCCAAAGTCCCTTTGACAGGAAAGAAGGTGCTGATTATGAATAAGCCCACCGTCCAGGATATTTTCCGGTGTTTTTATTCGGCATACCTTGAAAAGTATTCTCCTTCTCCGGAACAGGCAAAAGTTGCCCGGAACATCTTGAACTGCAAAACCGGAGCCTATGGTGCAAACATCAGTGTATGTGAAGACTGTGGTGCTGTTCAGATTCACTATAATTCCTGCCGCAACCGTTGTTGTCCCATGTGTCAGGCTGTTCCAAAGGAAATGTGGATGGATGCCCGCAAAGAGGATGTGCTTGATGCACCCTACTTCCACTTGGTATTTACAGTTCCTGACATTCTGAATCCAATCATTTACAATAATCAGAAACTGTTATATGACACCCTGTATCATGCAGCTTCTGCTACAATCAGGGAACTGACCGCTGATCCAAAGCACCTTGGTGCTGCTGTCGGTTATATCTGCATCCTGCATACATGGGGCTCTGAAATGAACTTTCATCCTCATATCCATACAATACTGCTCGGCGGTGGTCTGACATCCAAAAATGAGTGGAAAGACAACGGTACTGCTTTTTTTCTTCCTATATGGGCTATCTCCAAAGTTTTTCGTGGAAAATATATGGATGAGCTGAAAAATCTCTGGAATACTAATCAGCTTGAGTTTCATGGAACTGCCGAAAAATACCGTAACCATTATGCGTTCAAAGAACTGATTGATTTCTGTTATGATGCGGAATGGATTCCTTATTGTAAGAAAACGTTTAACGGCGCACAGTCTGTGATTGACTACCTTGGAAAGTATACCCATAGGATTGCCATCAGCAATCACCGCATCATCTGCATGGACGATGGAAACGTTACTTTTTCTGTAAAAGATTACCGGAACAAAGGACAATGGAAAGAACTTACCCTTTCCGGCGTTGAATTTATACGACGGTTTCTGATGCATGTACCGCCAAAACGTTTTGTCAGGATTCGGCATTACGGACTTCTTTGTTCTCGCAGCAAACACAAGAAGCTTGCTTTATGCCGGAATCTCCTTGGATGCCAAAAGTATCTTTCGAAGCTTCGAGGTAAGGAGATGCCGGAAATATTAAAACAGCTTTATGAGATAAACATTTGTGTGTGTAAATCCTGTGGTGGGCATCTTGGAAAACCACAGCTTCGAAAACCACAAAGATGTTAAAATCTTATTCTTTCATACGTTTTCTAAAGCCTCAAAGCTTGAGGTTTTGTTGTCGTACCTATTTATCTGAAAACACTTGATTTCTGTAGCTTCTGCACAGGAAATCCTGTATAATCATGGGTAAGCACAAAAGATTGAAAGTCCATAGGTAATAGCTACCCGGACGCTCACTTTGTTCAATTAGGTCAAATCGAAAATGGTGTAAACGAAGGGGCAGTTCACTGGAATGCCAAAACTGCTTTTTCGTTTACCCCATCATCGATTCTAACCTAAAGAATTTTTGAAAGAACAGTATTATTCATATTAAGGGGAGGCGAAATGATGAATGGACAAATGTTTCAAATTGCATCTATTGTAGCGACGAGCAAAAAAGCGTTGCAATTATCAGAACCAATTAGATTTTCACAATTAGAATATGAGAATAAAATTGAATTTGTCTTTTTACCTCAAAAGAAATTTTTAAGGACAGAAAAATATACTGCTTCTAATGTTTCATTGTGGTTTGAACAAATAAAGAAAAATGGGATACAGGATATAAAGTTGCTATGTCCATATTCAGTAAAGGATAGACAATTTTTAGGATTTTCAAATACAACAGAAAGTTCCATTTTGTGTTTTTACAAAAGCGGAAAAGTAACATACTTTACTGCTGATTGGCAATTTGACTCTATGCAAAAAAAATGGAATATTCTATATTCAGAGTATGAGTGGACTAACCCACCATCAAAAAAACCATATTTTGAGAATAACATTAACTCATTTCGAGATGTATTATTATCGATTAAAGAATTGGCTAAAAAAATTGAGTGTGAAAATTTTGCTAATATTTTTACTTCTGCTATAAACCTTTTAGATGGCTGTAGCGAATATCCAGATGAAAAGTATGGTTTGAGTTTACCACCAATTCCACAGCAAAATCTTCAAATGTTCGAAGCTGCAAGTATTTCGGATGTTTTTGGAGCAATGGGTTCGTGGAATGATAGCCCAGCATATATGGCTCACAAAAAAGGGTTATCTGAAGAATACGAAACTCTATCTTCTGAGTTGTTAAAAAATGTAAGACTTGCTATTTTGTATGCCATAAATGAATGGTAAGATTATAATCCTATATTTCATACATGCAAATAAGAATTTGAAATACTCAAAAATATAAAATTGGAGGAGCAAAAGCATGGGTTTATTCGGACTGTTTGGAAGAAAAAAAGAAGTTGAATTAAATAAAGTAAAAGATGATAATAAAGAAAAGTTCTTAAGAGAACCTAATGATAATGAAGAAGGAATCTTGCAGTTTGAAAATCTGAATTTTAAACTTGCAGTAATTCAAGTTTTGATGTATGACTTGAATTTGTTAAAACCCTGTTTTGATATTTATGATTTTGCTGATGAACATAAAGAACTAGAGATAAATACAGATAGCTATACTGTAATTGAACCTGCACTAAATTTTTTTATAAAATTGTCTATTCCAAGGGAATTTGCACAGTATGTAGAAAAAATCGACATGGATGGTGGGAATGAAGTGTATATGAATATAATTCCACAATGGGATGGAGAAGATGAATGCTTTGATTTAAATAACATAACTTCCTCAGAAATAAGACAATTTCCAAATCTTAAGGAAGCAACAATAATGAGCAGTAATTTTGATAAAGTAAAAGAAATTTTTGAGGCTGAAAATATTGATGTAGAATTGCTTTAAATTAGTTCTTCTATCAAACCTCCAGTTTGTTTAACTAGAAAGAAATAGAAAAATTCCAGTTTGTGTAACAGGAAAATTAGAATTTTAGAGGAAAATAAATATGGAATTATTTGGTAAATTAAAGAATAAAAATGAACCTTTAAAAGAAAAAATGTTTGAGGATTATTTTACAGAGATACAGTCAGATATGGTCTCTATTTGTTTAGAATATGTTGAAAATAAAGCAGATGAAATATATATCTATACATCATTTGAATCTAATGTTGCGACATCTAATTATTTCTATAATATCGGTGGAAATATACTAAAAAAGCATAATTTAAACAATGCCAATAATGGCTTTAACTATGATGTTTCACTAGAACGCCAAAGGGATTGCTTGCAAATTTTAATTGATGATATAAAGCAGTTGGTTGAAGTGTGTAAAAAGTACGGTAGACCAATGCCAACAGAAATAAAAATGGTGTATGATGTTAAGACAAAACAATTTAACGCAGACTATAAGTATAATCTAGTATAGAATAAATTAAATTTCTACTATATATTTTGAGGATAATGTATGG
>QFCE01000896.1_pt1 | contig 26956 bp, 31 predicted proteins | sample 5346091 | NCBI WGS metagenome assembly QFCE01 (sample SAMN09062252, study PRJNA434731) | Human gut metagenome, whole genome shotgun sequencing project. | isolation source: stool timepoint A chromium assembly | host: Homo sapiens | collected 2015 | reverse complement strand
CTGGAGGGGGATTTCTCCCTGATGAAGGAAGGGCGGCTGAAGCTGAGCTATCTGCCCGACGGCGCCCAGCTGGTGGCGGGGGACGAGGTGCTCACCTCCGGTAAGGGGGATGTGTACCCCTCCGGCCTGGTGGTGGGACAGGTGGAGGGCGTGTTCAGCGACGCCTCCGGCATGAACCGCTATGCCGTGGTGGCCCCCGAGGTGGAGCTGGACTCCCTGGTGGAGGTCTTTGTCATCAAGGACTTCGACATCGTGGAATAGAGCGGCTCTGAACGCGGCCGCTTCTCAACAACTCCCAATTCCTAACTCCTAATTCCTAATTCCTAATTCCCAATTCCTCACTGAACGGAGTGATACCGTGACCACCCGGGACCAAATTCACAAATGGTTTTTCTACGCCCTGGGGCTGCTTCTGGTCTGGGTGCTGGACGCCCAGATCCTCAACCGCCTGCCGGTGCTGGGCACCATCCCCATGCTGCTCCCCCTGGCGGTGGTGTCGGTGGCGGTGCTGGAGGGGGCCTATGCCGGGGCCGGGTTCGGTATGGCGGTGGGCCTCCTGTGGGAGCTGGCCTATCCCGGCGGCTTCGGCGGGCTGGTGTTCGGCATGGCGCTGGCGGGCATGGTCACCGGCGCGGTGTCCCAGTACGCCCTGAGCCAGTCCTTCCTCAGCTGCCTGCTGTGTTCGGCGGGGGTGCTGGGGGTGCTGGACAGCCTTCGGATCCTGCGGATCCTGTTCCTCCAGGTGGAGACCCTGGATGTGCTGCTTCAGATCGCTGTGCCGGAGGTGGTCCTCTCCCTGTGCTGGACCCCAGTGGTCTACTGGATCTTCCGCCGGATCTACCGGCGGGTGGGCGGCGCCAAACTGGCCTGAGGCGGGCGGGGACCCGCGGGAAAGGAGATGATGAAGCCTTTGAATCCCAAGCAGTTTCATAGCCGGATCTGGGGCGTGGTGCTGGTGCTGGTCCTGCTGCTCACCGTTTTGTGCTCCAACCTGTACAGCATCCAGTATACCAACGGGCCGGAGTACGCCGCCCAGGCGGTGGCCCGGGTGGCCGAGATCGAGGACGTCCCCGCCAGCCGGGGGCTGATCCTGGACCGGAACGGCAAGGTACTGGTCTCCAATGAGATCTCCTATCGGGTGACCCTGGACATGGGGCGTATGGGGGAGCCGGAGGAGCGCTGCGCCAATCTGCTCTCCCTGATCCGTGTCGCCCGGGAGGAGGGGGTGACCTGGGCGGACACCCTGCCCATCTCCGCCTCCGCCCCCTTCACCTATACGGAGGAGCGCCCCTTCTACACCGCCTCCACCAACGAGGCGGGGGAGACGGAATATCAGATGACCCGGCTGGGCCGTCTGGCGGTCTATATGGGGTGGATCGAGGATCCGGAGGAGCTGGCGGCGGGGGAGGTCCCAAAGCGGGATCCCGCCGGCCAGGAGGAGCCCGGCCTGTGGGACCGCCTTCTGACTCTGGTGGGCCTCCGGAAGGAGGAGGTGCCCCAGGAGGAACCCCAGCCCTATCGCCTGCCCACCGCTGAGGAGCTGCTGGGCGAGATGTTCCGTGACCTGGGCATCAAGGGGCAGGGGGCGGTGGATGAGAAGGCCGCCAAGGCGGCGGGTGAGACCGTACCCACCCTGAATCTGGGGGACATGGATCCGGAGGACGCCCGGGCGGTGGCCGGGGTGCTGTATGAACTCTACTACCGCAGCCGGATCGCGGACTGGCCCCCCTACTACTTCGCTGAGGATGTGGATGTGGACTTCATCACCCGGGTGAAGGAGCTGAACCTCCAGGGGGTGGAGATCGAGACCGCCTCAGTGCGCAAGTATGAGACGGAGTACGCCGCCCACCTGCTGGGCTACACCGGCCCCATCACCAAAGAGACCTGGCCGGCCTATCAGGAGAAGGACGGCTATAATATGAACGACACAGTGGGGGCCTCCGGCGCGGAGTCCGCCTTTGAGGAGTACCTCCACGGGACGCCAGGGCAGCAGGCCCTGGAGCGCAACGAGAACGGAAAGATCATCTCCGCCCAGTGGCTGACGGACGAGGAGACGGGGGAGAGTCTGGCTCCCCAGCCTGGGAGCAACGTGTTCCTTACCATCGACCTAGGCCTTCAGCAGAAGGTGGAGGACACCCTGGCCGCCCGGGTCCCCGGGCTGAGCGACACGGTGGAGGGCGCGGCCTGCGTGGTGGAGGATGTGCGGACCGGGGAGATCCTGGCCTCCGCCTCCTATCCCACCTACTCCCTGCCCGACTTTCGGAAGGACTATAACAATCTGCTGGCCGACCCGCTGAAGCCCCTGAATAACCGGGCCTTCAACGGCCTGTATCCCCCCGGCTCCACCTTTAAGATGATCAGCGCCATCGCCGGTCTGGAGACGGGGATCATCACCCCCTCCACCATCATCCGGGACGAGGGGCAGTATACCTATTGGCCCACGCCCCAGCCGAAGTGCTGGATCTACCGCCAGTATGGGCGTACCCACGGACCGGTCAATGTGTCCGACGCCATTGAGGTGTCCTGCAACTACTTCTTCTATGACGTTGGCCGGCGGGTGGGCATCGAGAATCTGGACAAGTACGCCGCCAAGTTCGGCCTGGGCCAAAAGACAGGAGTAGAGCTGTCCGAGAAGGCCGGTGTGGTGGCCAGCCCGGAATTTACAGAGTCCCTGGGGGGCACGTGGTACGAGGGCAACGTGCTGTCCGTGGCCATCGGCCAGGAGAGCACCCAGGTCACCCCCATCCAGCTGGCCAATTACATCTCCACCCTGGCCAACGGGGGGACGCGCTATGCCACCCACCTGCTGAAAATGGTGAAGTCAGGGGACTTCTCTCAGGTCTCCTACGCGGCGGAGCCGAAGGTGGCGGGAACGGTGGAGATGAAGCCGGAGAACCTGGCGGCAGTCACCCGTGGGATGCACAACATGACCACCGGAGACGGCTCCCTGGCCGCGGTATTTCAGAATGTCCCCGTTCCGGTGGCGGCCAAGACGGGCTCCGCCCAGGTCAACGGACAGAGCAATTCCAACGCCGTGTTCGTCTGCTACGCTCCCTACGACGATCCGCAGATCGCCATTTCCATCGCGGTGGAGAAGGGCGGAAGCGGCTCCTCCCTGGCGTCCATCGCCGCGGAGATCCTTCAGTATTATTTCACAGCCCAGGATGGACAGGGGCAGCTCCCGGCGGAGAACACCCTGGTCCCCTAATGAGTTTTCTTTTGCTTTCAGCCGCGCCCGCGGTTTTGAAAAGAATTTTTTGATGCCCTCCTTTTTTGTGTGTGGGCAGAAAGGAGACGTTTCCAATGTCTGAATGTACGCACGACTGTTCCTCCTGTGGAGCGGACTGCTCCTCCCGGGACCTGAAGGCCCCGGCCAACGCAAAATCCAAGATCAAAAAGGTCATCGCCGTGGTCAGCGGCAAGGGCGGCGTGGGCAAGAGCACCGTCACCGCCTCCCTGGCTACCGCCATGGCCAAGCGGGGCCGCAAGGTGGCGGTGCTGGACGCCGACATCACCGGCCCCTCCATCCCCACCGCCTTTGGCATCCATGAGCGGGCCATGGCCACCGAGGACGGGATCCAGCCCGCGGTCACCTCCGGCGGGATCAAGCTCATGTCCCTGAACCTCCTCACGGAGAATGAGACCGATCCTGTGATCTGGCGCGGCCCGGTCATTGCCGGCGTGGTCACCCAGTTCTGGACCGATGTGGTGTGGGGCGATGTGGACTATATGTTCGTGGATATGCCTCCCGGAACGGGAGACGTGCCCCTGACGGTGTTCCAGTCCCTGCCGGTGGACGGCATCGTGGTGGTCACCTCCCCCCAGGATCTGGTGTCCATGATCGTCACCAAGGCGGTCCACATGGCGCAGATGATGTCCATCCCCGTGTTGGGCCTCATTGAGAATTACAGCTATTACCAGTGCCCCGACTGCGGGGCCAAGCACGCCATCTTCGGCGAGAGCCACCTGGAGCAGGAGGCCATGCAGCTGGGGCTGCCCCTGCTGGCCCAGCTGCCCATCGACCCAGAGCTGGCCGCCGCCATCGATATGGGCAAGGCGGAGACTCTTCCCGTCAATTACCTGGAGGGCGTGGCGGAGCAGCTGGACGTGTAAGAGGAGCGTCCAATGTCCGGCGCGGCGGGACCGCGCAAACAGAGCACAGGGCTCGGGGGCCGCGCAGGCGCGCCCCCGGGCCCTTTTGTCCCCTTTGTGCTCTGGGGGGCGCTTGACAGAAGCTGACAGGCAGTATAAAATAAAGAAAACCGCAGACAACTCCAACACAGGGGCGCTGGGAGCCATTCCCGGCTGAGATAGAGGGCGAGTACGCCGCCCTCAGTCCCTTACACCTGATCCGGGTAATGCCGGCGTAGGAAGTGAATGGAAATGCTTGACATTGTCCTTTCTTTCGTACCGCACTACACCCGTTGGGATGTGCTGCGGTACATCGATTTTCAGGAGGAAAAGACAATGACTCGTACCCATCTCTCGGTCCGGATGCTGTGCGAGGCCGCCGTTATGGTGGCCCTGGCCCAGATCCTCAGCTATCTCAAACTCATGGAGCTGCCCAATGGCGGCTCCCTCACCCCCGCCATGTTTCCCATCATCCTGTTCGCGGTGCGCTGGGGGACCGTCCCCGGCCTGATGGCCGGCTTTGTGTTCGGCCTGCTCCAGCTGATCTTTGACGGCGCCTACGCCTGGGGCTGGCAGTCCATGCTGCTGGATTACCTGCTGGCCTTTACCCCCTTGGGGCTGGCCGGCCTGTTCAAGGGCAAGCCCTGGGGCATCTTCGCCGGCACGGTGGTGGGCTGTGCCGGGCGGTTCCTGGTCCACTATATCAGCGGGGTGACCATTTATAAGATCCTGGTCCCCACCGCCTTTATGAACTGGACCTTCACCAGCCCCTCCTTCTACTCTATCGTCTACAACGGCTCCTATATGCTGCCCAACACGGTGATCGCCCTGGCCATCGCCGCGCTGCTGTACAGGCCGATGAAGCGGTATATCCTGGGACAGGACATTCAATAACGCCCCCACGGGGCGGAAAGGAGCGCCCCATGGGCAAATTTGACGGCCTGCTGCTGGTCAGCGACTTTGACGACACCCTCTATGACTCACACCACCGGATCCCACCCCGGAATCTGGACGCCCTTGGGCGCTGGATCGGCCAGGGCGGCCGGTTCACGGTGGCCACCGGGCGGGCCCACCGCACCTTTGCCCCGTATGTCCATCTGGCCCCCATCAACGCCCCGGTGGTGCTGTCCAACGGCTCGGCCATTTATGACTTCCAGACGGAGACCATGCTGGTCCAGACCCTGCTGGATGACCGGGCTCCGGCGGACTTTCAGGCGCTGATGGCGGCCATGCCCTCCCTAGGGCTGGAGACCTATCACGGGGAGGACATCTATGTGTACCGCCCCAACGCCATTACTGACGCCCACATGAGGAAGGTGGGCACCGACTATGAGGTGCGGGACATCCCGGATATGCCAGCCCCCTGGACCAAGGCCATCGTACAGCAGGAGTATGACGTACTGCTCCGGGCCCGGGAGTGGCTGGAGCAGCACTGTCCCGGCCGGTATGAGGCCGTCTTCTCCAACCGCTTCTACCTGGAGATCACCCACCGGGGCTGCACCAAGGGGGGGATGGTGGCCCGGCTGCTGGAGATGCTCCATATTCCCCGGGAAAACCTCTACTGCGTGGGGGACAACCAGAACGACATCCCCATGATGGCCCTGTCCGCCATCCCGTTTGCCCCGGCCAACTGTGCTCAGGAGGTGAAGGACTGGGGCGCGACCATCCTGTGCCACTGCGATGACGGCGTCATCGGCGACATTGTGGAGCGGCTGGAACAGATCTATCCGGACTGAACCGGAGGAAACAGAAAGCCACAGCCAGGCAGAAGGGCGGATGTCCTTCTTGCCTGGCTGTTTTTCTGTCTGCAAATTTTAATAGAATTTAAGAATTTCTACCGGGAAACTTAAACTCCAGGGTGTACTCTGTTCCGGAACAAACGGAAAGCGGGGCGGTGCAATGAGCCGGAGCAGATCTTCTGAATATGATGAGTGGTTTGATTGGGAGCCCTCCCACCGGACGGAGAACCCCTCCCGCCGGACCCGGAGGAGGAGCCGCCCGAGGCGGTGTTCGGGAGCGCTCCGGTGGGCGGCGGTGCTGGGTGTGTGCGCCCTGCTGCTCCTGGGGGCGGGAAAGCTGTGGGATGGCGCTCCCCCCGCCGCGGTCTCCGGGGGAGGCGGGACCCAGACGCCCTTCCAGCCGGGGACGGAGCTGCTGGAGCAGCTTCAGTCGCTGGCCCGGGAGGAGCCGGCGGCGGAGGCCCTTCTGGCCTGTCCGGAGGACTACCCGGAGGAGCTGCTGGAGCTGGCGGTCCGCAACCCGGAGGCGCTGGATTTTGTGGTCCGCTACCCCCAGGAGAAGGACGCTCAGCCCGCCGGCTCTGTGGGCGCGGTGGAGCGGGGGATCTTCCCCCTGCTGATGCAGTGGGACCCCCGCTGGGGCTGCGCCCCCTACGGCGACGGCCTGATGGCCCTGAACGGCTGCGGCCCCACCGCCCTGGCTATGGTGGTATGCGGACTGACCGGGGATGGGTCGGTCACCCCCTGGACAGTGGCCCAGTACGCGGACGAGGCGGGATACTATGTGGAGGGCGCGGGCTCCAAGTGGGAGCTGATGTCCACCGGCTGCCAGCACTTCGGCCTTGTGGCCCGGGAGCTTCCTCTGGACCGCTCCGTCATGGTGCGGGTCCTGGAGGACGGACAGCCCATCGTGTGCAGCGTGGGCCCCGGCGATTTCACCACCTCGGGCCACTTCATTCTGATCACCGGGGTGGAGGACGGGAAGTTCCATGTCAACGACCCCAACCGCCGCGCCAACAGTGAGAAGCTGTGGGACTATGACACCCTGGCCCCCCAGATCCGCAACCTCTGGGCCTATACGCTGGCTGGATAAAAGAAAAAACGCCGCCGCGCCTCCGTCCGTATGGGACTGGGCGCGGCGGCATTTTGCGGCGGTTCAGCGCTCCCCCTCCAGGAAGTAGCTGGCCTCCATGTCGGCGGTGGCCAGGGCGAAGGCCAGGGGGTATTTTTGCAGGGCCTGCCCCACGGTGCGGGGGTCCTCCGACCCAGAGAAGCCCATGTGCCAGCGGATGGCCATGGCCTCCTCCCGGGTGAGCCGGATGAAGCCGTTGGCGATATACACCGATTTTTCCCCGTGGCCATAGGGGAGGGGATCGTCAAACTGGTAGGAAGGTACCTTTTCCCACTTCCCGGTGGCGTCGTCCTTCACGTTGCGGAAGGTTTTCTTGTAACAGCCTACCTTGCACAGGTCGTGGAGCAGGGCCACCACTGCAACCGACTCCTCGCTGTACTCCAGGCCGTACAGCTCCTGGACCCGCTCCCGCTGGAGGTAGTCCACCAGACAGTGATATACATTTAAGCTGTGCTCACACAGCCCGCCCTCACAGGCCAGGTGGTACCGGGCGGAGGCGGGGGCAGTGAAAAAGTCGCTTTTGTTCTCCAGGTAATTCAGCAGGGCGTCCGCCCCGGGGCGTGTGATCTTCTCTTTGAAAATTTCGATAAATTCCTCTTTGCAGGACATGAGCTTCCCTCCAGAGCGGACCGGGCGGAAGGCCGCGCGGCCCGCGTGTGCTGTGTCCCTGCCCTCTGGGGGAGGGCGGGCTCGGATGGACCTATCATACCACAGGAAAGCGGGAAAATCCAGCCGCAGAAATTCAGCAAATTTTAAGAATGACTTTATGGCCGTTTCAGATTCCCCTGCTATACTGAGAAAAAATCGAACAAGGAGGAGACGAGATGCGTCATTCATGGAGGGGCGTCCTGGCCGCCCTGCTGGCCCTGAGCCTGGCGGTCCCCGCCTGTGCCGCCCCGGCGGAGGGAGAGGCGGCGGCCCGGAGGGAGGACCTGGAGTTCCTGTATCAGACCCTGGAGAAGGCTCACCCGGATCTGTTCGCCAACATGCCGGAGGGGCGGTTCCTGGAGCGGAAGGCGGCCATTGAGGCCGGGCTGGAGGAGGTGGACGACTTCACCTTTGCCCTGGAGCTCCAGTCGCTGGCCGCACTGGCGGGGGACTCCCATACCACCCTGGCCCTGGGCGGGAGCCTGAGCCAGACGGTCCACTATTACCCCATGTCTCTGCTGTACCGGGACGGCCGCTGGTATCTGAGCGCCGCGCCGGCGGAGCGCCGGGAGCTGCTGGGCCGGGAGGTCACCGCCGTCAACGGTAGGAGCATGGAGGAGACAGCGGACGCCTTTGGGGCGGTGCTCAGCGCGGACAACGGGGTGAAGCTGCGGCGGCAGTACCGCCAGAGCTGCAACGTGGCGGAGTTTTATGAATATCTGGGGCTGGTCCAAGAGGGAGGGCCCCTGGAGCTGACTCTGGCCGGGGGAGGGGAGCTGGCGCTGTCTCCTGTCCCCGCGGAGGAGCTGGGCCAGGCCGGCCTGGTCCGCCTGAACGACGGCCTTCCCCAGCCTGTCACCGGGGCTCAGGACCGGTTTTATCTGGCCTTCCCCCTGGATGAAGGGACCTACTACATCCAGTACAACAGCTGCCGGGAGGACCCGGAGCTGCCCATGGAGACCTTTGCCGCCCAGGTGGAACAGGAGCTGTCGGCGGGACAGTACCGGCGGGTGATCGTGGACCTGCGGAACAACGGCGGCGGCTCCGACGGGGTGATCTGGCCCCTGCTTCAGGTGCTGCGCCAGGCAATGGACCGGGGGCTGGAGGGCGTGGGCCTGATCGGAGAGACCACCTTCTCCTCCGCGGTCATCAACGCGGTGGAGCTTCAGGAGATGGGAATGACCCTGGTGGGGGAGCCTGCCAGCGGGAGCGTGGACCATTTCGGGGCGGTGCGCTCCGCGCAGCTCCCCAACTCCGGCCTGCGGCTGGGGGTGTCCTCCAAGTACATCGACCTGGGGGAGCTGCTGGACGCGGACGCCGGACGGGGCGTGGAGCCCCTGGAGCCCGATGTGACCGTGGCCCAGACCATGGCGGACACGCTGGCGGGGCGGGACACCGCGGTGGAGTGGCTGCTGTCCCATCCCCAGCGGCTGGAGCCGCGGGCCTATCCCGAAGCGCCCCTGACCCGGGGAAGGCTGGCCGCACTGCTGTGGCAGGCGGCGGGCTGTCCGGAGGCGGAGGGCGGGGCGTTCTCTGACGCGCTGGGGATCGAGTGGTTCCTCCCCGCGCTGTGCTGGGCGCGGGAGAGCGGCGCGGCCTCCGGAACGGGAGAGGGGGCCTTTGAGGCAGCCCGGCCCGTGACGCGGCAGGAGGCGGCCGTCCTGCTGCTCCGCACGGCGGAACTTCTGGGGCTGGAGCCCGGGCAGCCGGGCACACCGCCGGAGGATGAGGCGCAGGCCGCGCCCTGGGCCAGAGAGGCGGTGCGCTGGGTATGCTCCGACGGACTGATGGAGACGGAGCAGGGCCGCTTCCGGCCGGAGGAGGGCCTGACCCGGCAGGAGGGAGAGGCCGCTGTGGCGCGGCTGTCCGCCCTGGCCGGGTGAGCGCGGTAGACGTGTGGGCCAAAATGTTCAGTTTTATCAGCTGGAATGGCGGAAAACAGGGGAAAGCTGTGGGATATTTTTGCGAAAAGCCCCTGTTCAAGGCCGGAGGGATATGGTAAGATAGTACCCGAAGCGTAAAATGAGCTGAATCACATTTGAAATAAGGAGCCCGCCATGATTACTGTTTCCGACCTGAGCCTGAATTACAGCGGCACCCCGCTGTTCTCCCATGTGGACCTGCAGTTCCTGCGTGGCAACTGCTATGGCATCATCGGCGCCAACGGCGCCGGAAAGTCCACCTTTCTGAAAATCCTCTCCGGGGATCTGGAGCCCTCCACCGGCGAGGTGTCCATCCTGCCCAACACCCGGATGTCTGTGCTGAAGCAGAACCAGAACGCCTATGACGCCTACAATGTGATGGATACCGTCATCATGGGCAACCAGCGCCTGTATGACATCGGCAAGGAGAAGGAGGCCCTGTACGCCAAGGAGGAGATGACCGACGAGGACGGGATGCGGGCCTGCCAGCTGGAGGAGGAATACGCCGAGCTGGGCGGCTGGGAGTCTGAGTCCGACGCCAGCCGGATCCTCCAGGGTCTGGGCATCGGCACCGACCTGCACTACAACGATATGGCGACCCTGGACGCCCGCCTGAAGGTGAAGGTGCTGCTGGCCCAGGCGCTGTTCGGCAGCCCCGACCTTCTGATGATGGACGAGCCCACCAACAACCTGGACATCGACGCGGTGAACTGGCTGGAGGACTTCCTGCTGGATTTCCCCGGCACCGTCATCGTGGTCAGCCATGACCGCCACTTTCTCAACACGGTGTGTACCCACATCGTGGACATCGACTACAACAAGATCAAGATGTATGTGGGCAACTACGACTTCTGGTATGAGTCCAGCCAGCTGGTACAGCAGCTCATCAAGAACCAGAACAAGCGCAACGAGGAGAAGATCAAGGAGCTGCAGGACTTCATCTCCCGCTTCTCCGCCAACAAATCCAAGAGCAAGCAGGCCACCGCCCGGCGCAAGCTGCTGGACAAGCTGACGGTGGAGGAGATGCCCGCCTCCTCCCGCCGCTACCCCTGGGTGGCCTTCTCCCCCGACCGGGAGGTGGGCAAGGACATCCTGTTTGTCACCGATGTGTCCAAGACCATCGACGGGGTGAAGGTGCTGGACAAGGTCTCCTTCATTGTGGGTCACGGGGACAAGATCGCCTTTGTGGGTGACAATGAGAACGCCCACACCGCCCTGTTTAAGATCCTGGCCGGCGAGATGGAGCCCGACGAGGGGACAGTGAAGTGGGGACAGACCGCCACCTTCTCCTATTTCCCCAAGGACAACACGCCCTACTTCGAGGGCTGTGAGGACAACCTGGTGCAGTGGCTGCGCCAGTACTCCAACGATCCCCAGGAGCAGTACCTCCGGGGATTCCTGGGCCGGATGCTCTTCTCTGGAGATGAGGTGTATAAGCCGGTCAAGGTACTCTCCGGCGGAGAGAAGGTGCGGTGTATGCTGTCCCGAATGATGCTGTCCGGGGCCAACGTGCTCCTGCTGGATCAGCCCACCAACCACCTGGATCTGGAGTCCATCGCCGCCCTGAATAATGGCCTGGAGGCCGTCAAGTGCAATGTGCTGGTCTCCTCCCATGACCACCAGCTGATCCAGACGGTGTGTAACCGGGTCTTTGACTTCACCGCCGAAGGGAAACTCATCGACCGGATGATGTCCTATGACGAGTACCTGGACAGCCAGAAGCCTCAGAGCTGATCCCTCAAAAGCTGAAAATCATCCGCGAGCCGCGGACTGCCGGAGAGGCGGTCCGCGGCTTTTTCACCTGTTGTCGAATATGCCCCCTTTCGGCCAGCGGCAGAGCGGCCTTTTCTATCCAGAGCGGAGAAAAATGTCATCAGAATGTTAAGTCCATGTAAAATCTATTGACGGAAGCGGGATGCTTCCCTATAATGGTATCTGTAAGAAGTTGTGGATAAAGAGTACAGAGAGGTAGAAATGCCATGGAAGCGTCTGTGCCCGGGCTGGCGGGGATCAGCCTGACGAACCGAATCAGAAAGATACAGGCATGACCTGCGAAGCGGCTTTGCGCTCCGTGGGCGATGCCTTTTTTTATACTTTTTCAAGAAACAGAGACAATAATCCTGTGTGTTTTCCAGAAGAGATAGAGGAGGAAATCGAAAGATGCAAATGACGGACTTTTTGAGTCTGCTGGGCGGACTGGCCCTGTTCTTATACGGAATGCAGATGATGAGCTCCGGCCTGGAGGCGGCAGCCGGCAGCCGGATGAAGCAGATCCTGGAGCGGCTGACGGCCAACCGCTTTTTGGGCGTACTGGTGGGCGCGGCCATCACGGCGGTGATCCAGTCGTCCTCCGCCACCACGGTCATGGTGGTGGGCTTTGTCAACGCGGGGATGATGACCCTGAATCAGGCGGTGTGGATCATCATGGGCGCCAACATCGGCACCACCGTCACCGGGCTGCTGATCGCGTTGGACGTGGGTGAACTGGCTCCCCTGTTCGCCTTCGTCGGCGTGGCCATGGTGGTCTTTGTCAAGCGGCCCCAGCTCCAGCACTTCGGCCAGATTCTGGCCGGCCTGGGCGTGCTGTTCATCGGAATGGACATGATGAGCGGCGCCATGTCCCCCCTGCGGGAGTCGGAGGCGTTCATCCAGATGATGTCCAATTTCTCCAACCCGCTGCTGGGGATCCTGGCCGGCGCCGGCTTTACCGCGGTGATCCAGTCGTCCTCCGCCTCGGTGGGTATCCTTCAGGCGCTGGCCAACAGCGGTGTGATCGGGCTGTCCAGCGCAGTGTTCGTGCTGTTCGGCCAGAATATCGGCACCTGCATCACGGCGGTGCTGGCCTCCATCGGCACCAGCCGCAGCGCCAAGCGGGCCACCATCATCCATCTGATGTTCAACATGATCGGCACGGTCATCTTTACGTTCCTCTTCATCATGTTCCCCATTGCCCATGTGATCGACGGTCAGATCCCTGTGGCCGGTCTGAGCGGGATACTGCCCTCCACTCCGGCCGGGCAGATCGCCATGGTCCACACCAGCTTCAATATCGTCACCACCCTGCTGCTCCTGCCGCTGGGTAACTATCTGGCAAAGGCCGCGGTGCGCATCCTGCCCGACCGCCCCGGCGACAAGGTGGACCAGATGCACCTGGAGTACCTCACCCCCATCCAGATCAGCAGCAAGGACGGCGGCCTGGGCGTGTCTGCCATCTATGTGGACCAGATGCAGCATGAGCTGCGGCGCATGATGCTCATGGCCCAGGGAAATGTGGAGGCCAGCTTCCGCTCGGTGCTGAACCGGGATGAGAACGAGCTGGCTGAGGTGGAAAAGACGGAGGAGTATATCGACTTCCTGAATAAGGAGATCTCCCTCCATGTCTCCCGCCTCATCGCCTATGAGACCAATGAGAAGGCCTCTGCCGTGGTCAGCAGCTTCTTCACTATCTCGGGCAATATCGAGCGAATCGGCGACCACGCGGACAACCTGGCTGGCTATACCCGCCTGCTGAACAAGCGGAATATCTCCTTCTCTCCCGCGGCGCAAAAGGAGATCGCCGCCATGCGGGATATATGCCTGGAGTGCGTGGACTACCTGCTGACCCCGGTGGCCGGGAATGTGGAGTGGCTCAGCGAGGTGTCTGCCCTGGAGCAGCGCATCGATGATATGACCAGCGATTACCGCCGCAGCCACCTGGAGCGGATGCGCAGCGGGGAGTGCTCCGACGAGGCGTGCATTATCTACTCCGAGCTGCTCACCGACTTTGAGCGTATCGGCGACCATGTCCTGAATATCGCCCAGGAGATGGCTCAGGTCCAGGAGCATATCTAAGAGAAAAGGCCGGAAGAGACGGCTCCGCCCGGCGGCAGATGGATCCATCTGCCGCCGGGCGTTTTTTAGAACGAACCAGTCTGTAAATAATGGAGGAAACGGTGCAAACCGGCCTTCCGGCCGGCGGCGCTGATGCGCCGTACAAGCGTTTTCGCCTGCGGCGAAAACCTTGGCGGAGGGGCAATTCACTTGCCCCGAGCATTGAAATACCGAAGGGTGGAGCGACTAACGGGAGCGAAACCCAAAAAGAAAGCTTCAATCGATATTTCTGTCAGAAATAAAACAGGCCGCCCGCAGGGCGGCACACCAACTGCGAGCCCAGCAATAGCGGGTCGCAGTTGGAAAGGAGGAGCAGCGGCGTGAGCGCGCTCTGACTTATAAAATAAGTCGGAGCAAGCGATACAAAGCTTGCTCCGACGTGGTGGACTCTAACCCCTTAAATCCGAACCCCTTGTCAGAGGAAGAGGGTATTCGGAAAGTCTTGTTTTTGCAGGAGGTTAGATTATATGCGGTGGTAATACGGAAGCCGTCAGGCTCGTCCCATACTGTGACCGAGTTTACCATGAGATCAATGATAATCCTCTTGAAGTTCTCGTCTTCAATGTTGCCGTCCTTGAATTTGGTAAGCCAATAGACAATCTGATCTCTGTCGATTTTACAGACATACTTCTCTTCTTCGGCTATCAACCGGAGAAGATTTTTCTTTTCTTTCTCCAATTCTACCAGACGGCTCATGAGAGCGTCAGAGGCAATGCCTTTCTCCACGGCCTTTGTGATATTGGCGATACCGCTCTCAGTTTCTTTCATCCTTTCGGACAGTTCAGGAATGCGAGTATTTTCCCGCAAGTCCTTTTCTGTTTGGGAGATTGCCATATCAGCCATTTCCTGAATAGCGTCATCGGTCAGCAGTTCCATAGCGTCTTGAGCCACGATCTGTTCAATCCACTCTTTCCTGAGAGGTTTCTTATCGCAAGAGTGCTGACGCTTCCGGGTGTAACAGGCGTAGTAGTTGTGTACGGCTCCGGTCTTACTGGTGCCGCTTTCCCCGTTCATAGAGCCTCCACAATGGCCGCAGAACAGTTTTCCGGCCAAGAGGTAATCTACCTTAGCCTTGCCCCTTGCCGGGGCTTCTGCGTTCGCTGAGAGCCGTTTTTGGACGGTTTCAAACAAATCCTTGTCGATGATGGGCGGAACGCCCCCTTCCTTCTCAAAATCTTTGTAGCGGTAGACTCCGATATATCTTCTGTTGCGAAACATAGACTTAAAACTGTTCCGGTTGAATTCAGCTCCCTTGGCTGTCCGGTAGCCTTTAGCATTGAACATACGGCAAATATCGGCTACGGTTTCTCCATTGGCATAGAGTTCAAAAGCCTCTTGGACGATATGGGCGGTATCAGGATTGATGACCAGTTTGTGATCTTCAATCTTGTAGCCAAGAGGAACATGACCGCCGATACTGTGACACTTCAAAGCGGACTCTCTCATGCCTCTGGTGATCTTCTGAGAGAGGTCAGCGGAATAGTATTCGGCAATACCCTCCAAGACGGCTTCCAAGATGATACCTTCCGGGTTCTTGGAGATACCCTCGGTGGCAGACTCAACCTTGACACCGTTCTTCCTGAGCCTCATTTTGAAGACCGCACTATCTTCCCGGTTCCGGGCAAAGCGGTCAAGTTTCCAAACAATGACCAGTTTCCATGTCTGGTGTACGCTGGCCGTAATCATCTCTTGGAAGTGGACTCGTTTCTCTACATCTTTCCGAGCCGTAGTAGCACGGTCAACATAGATGGCTACAATCCGGTAGTTTTTCCGCTTACAGTAGGCTATGCAATCCCGCAGCTGTCCTTCAATGGATTGTTCTTTTTGCCGCTCTGAACTGAACCTGAGATAAAGACATACATCGGTATCACCTTGGAACAGAGTGGAAGGGTCTTCTCTGAATTGGTTGATCTCTTCCTCTGTCAGCATGGACAGGTCAATGGGGAATTTGAACTTCTTCATAGAATTCTCTTCACCTCTCGGGCTTTACCTACAAAGCGAACTTGCTTGATCTCGTTCCCCTTAAAGACCATATCAGGGTAGTAAGGGTTGAAGGAATGCAGGGTAAGGATATTCTCTTCAAAGTGGACTTGTTTGATAAAACCGTCTTGCCGATCTACCACGGCCACGACAATATCTCCATCTTCAATGTCTACTTCACGCTGGATAAGGACTAAATCTCCATCATCAATCTTCGGGGACATACTATCCCCGGAAATTTTTATCCAAAAGCAATTTTCATTGTCAAATTCGTCATCTACATACTGCCAGCCTAAAATCATCTCTTCCGCAATCACTCCTACCCCAGCAGAGGCCAAGCCGATAACAGGACGCATACCCCTTTTCTCATAGGGCAGATACTCTTTGATCTGGTCAGAATGAGGAAGGGGGTTATCTGTTTGACCTAAAATGTATTCAGGAGTTGTTTCAAGGACTACGGCTATTTTCTGAATTAGTTCTTCTGGTATGCTCAACTGCTTATTTTTACAGTCATTGAAGTAATTTTCACGCACTCCGAGAGTAGAACAGAGGAATTTCATCTTAATCCCTTTTGTTTTACTCAGTGCCTTAATCCGCTCAACAGTCATGCCAATGTCCATGAAAACACCACCTCAAAAAATTCTTAGAAAAAGTAGAGTTCCCTATTGACATTCTTAGAAAAGTAAGATATACTCATAACAACAACGAAAGTTACAAACAGGCAACACTAATCCGAGGGGTCAAATTTCTCTTCTTTGAAAAGAAATTCGGCTCCTGAGTCAAAAGGAAATCTCGAATGCTTATTGTTCTGTGGCAAGTCCAGTATAGCATAAGAGAGTTTCCCTTGCAAGGATAATTTATAACTTTTGTTGTAAATCGAATGAAGGGAGGTAACACGATGGGAGCAACCCCCACCCCTCGCCCTTACTGGACACCTGACGCACCTGTGGTACGGCTGAGTGAGCCTGAGCGCACCAGCATTGCAGAGCAGATCAGAACCCTCGTAGAAGGTTTTAGTCTGACCTACACATGGCTCATTCGGCAGTTGTCCGATGAAGGACTGATGACCGACAAGTTTGAAATGTCGGCAACACTGGCCGGTGTCCGTACCGGTAGCAAGGCGGACGAAATTCTTCGCCGTTCCCTTTCTATTCTGAGAGAGTATCAGGAGCGCATGGGGCCGTGTAAGGAGCCATGAGCGTGTTTGTACCAGAGGTGCAAGCTCAGGCCAGAGCCGCAAGCCTGTTGCTGGTTCAGAGAGTCCGGGAGTATTTCACCGATGAAGGGCACCGGAAAGAGTTTGAGGACTGGTACAGACAGAGAACCGGCAAAAATTACACATGGAAGAAGGTAACAGAATGAGAAGGTTTTCGGAGTTTTGGCGTTTCTCTCGTTCTTCTGGCTCTATGGAACAATCGGGGCTGTGGAACAGGATATGTTATCCCTCGGCACCGGGACAATCTACATGGTCTTAGCCTTGGCCTGTTTCTATGTGTTCTGCAAACTGGCCGGAGTCTTTTACCCCACGGAGAAAAAGAAAAGCCGCTCCCGGTGTAGCAGACCGGAGAACGGCAAGCATAAATGCTCAATTTGATTATAACACGATGTTTGAAAATTGAAAAGGAGATTTTCACATGAATAAGAATGTATTTTCCCAGCTTGCAGCTGAGTTTGACCGCATGGAGCGGACGATCAATTATCAGAAAGAAGTCATTGCCTCCATGCAGAAGCCTCCTGTTTGTCCCTGTTGCAAGGTTCCCGCTGATGGCCGGATTTACGGTATTCTTGATCTTCCGAAGATGAAACTGGACGATTGCTCTTGGGCTGAGATTGATATGTACGGCAAGAGCGGAATGGCCGATAAGGTGTTCGCTTTAGGTGATACCAAGACGGTACAGCTGAAAGACGGCACCACCATTCATGTCCGTATCATCGGTTTCAATCACGATAAGAACAAGAATAACATCGTTCTCCCGATCAGCTTTGAAACGGTGGAAACCCTCAATGATGATTTTCAGATGAACCCGGAATACACGAACAAGGGTGGTTGGCAGAATTCTCAGCTCCGCAAGATGTTGAACAATTCCATCATCGAACTGCTTCCTGACGATTTACTCAGTGTCATCAAACCTTGCTTGAAGGAAACCTGTCTGGGCGGTGGTAGTCAGAAGATCGGGATGACCTCTGATCCTCTGTTTATCCTCTCCGAGCAGGAGATTTTTGGCCGGAAGATTTACTCTATCGGCGGAGAAGGCAAGTGGTATGACTGGTATCGTCAGGAGAATACCGAATACGGGAAGTGCAAGCAGAACGGTGAGCGGGATTGGCGGTGGGAGCGTTCGCCTTATAGCGACGGCACGACTGGCTTCTGCCTTGTGAACGGCTCGGGCTTTGCCTACGGTTACGGCGCCAGCGACTCGGGTGGTGTGTCCTTCGGCTTCTGCGTTTAATCCAAAATCCCGTATCATCCCGCCCCGGAAGGGGCGGTGAGAAAGGAGAAGATATGCAATACCCAAGGGTTATTACGCTGATAGACGGAAAGAACGAAACCCTGTTCTCTGTTGACGATCTCGAATACCTGATTGACAAGTATATGGGCTTTGACGCTCTAAAGTATTTCAGAGCCTTGCGGGAAGAACAGGCCGAACGAGAAAACAATCTGGCAAGGTCTATTACAGACCTGAAAGCCAAGGTTCACGACCTGACGGTACACATTGCGGAAATGGAGAGTGATTTCCATGACCAATGATAACCGCAAGGTGGGTACTTCCTTCGAGCAGACACTATGCCGTAGGCTTTCGGATTTTGGCTTCTGGGCGCACAACCTCGCTCAGAACAAGCAGGGTCAGCCTTTCGATGTGATCGCAGCTCGACACGGTAACACCTATCCCATTGACTGTAAGGTGTGTGAGAAAAACATTTTCCGTCTTGATCGAATTGAAGAAAATCAGTATTCCGCTATGAGGTTGTGGAGGCAGACCGGAAATGGTGAAGGGTGGTTCGCCCTTCTCCTGACAAACGGAGAAATCTGGTTCCTATCTCTGGCAGACATGGAGAGTTTCATGCTGAACCGAAAATCCATCTACCTATCGGATATTCGCCAGTGTGGGCTTCCGCTGGAAGCGTGGGTGTTGAAATGCGGATGGTAGTATCAAACCGGCTTCGCATAGAAGACCCATCCCCGGAATTGGTTGTGTGGTGTAAGAAAAATCTGGTGCTGGCAAACCCGGACTACACCAAAAAGGCCAGAATGAACCTATGGCTCGGGAACACTCCCCAGAAGTTGTACCTGATGGAATGGGATGGAAACACACTAGTTCTCCCGTATGGTTGCTTCAATGATGTGCTGAGGCTATCCCCCTTCATTGATGTGTCCATGGTATTTGCAAGACAGGAGCCGGTAGATTTTCAGTGTGTTATCCCTCTCTACGATTATCAGGAACAGGCGAAAGCCGCTCTGGTGGAGAGTGGGAAAGGAATTTTGCAGAGCGCAGCTGGCTCAGGGAAAACCCAGATTGGAATTGCCTTGGCTTGTGAGATAGGCGAAAAAACGCTGTGGCTGACCCATACAAGGGACTTGCTTCTGCAAAGTAAAAACCGGGCTGAGATGTATATGAACCCTGACCTGACCGGCACAATCACTGAGGGAAGAGTCCACATTGGCAGGGGTATCACCTTCGCTACGGTTCAGACCATGTGCAATCTTGACCTTGACCGGTATAGGGACACTTGGGGCTGTGTTATCGTGGACGAGTGCCACCGGGTAGCCGGTACACCTACCGCAGTCACGCAGTTCTCCAAGGTATTGAATGCCTTGGCCGCACGGCATAAATATGGCCTCTCTGCAACGGTTCACCGGGCGGATGGCATGATCGCAGCTACCTACGCCCTACTCGGGAAGATAGCCTATCAGGTGCCGGACGAGGCCGTAGCGGACAAGATCATGACAGTTGACATTCTTCCCCGGTACACACAAATTGGCCTGAGTAAAGAGTTCCTTGATACGGACGGCACTATCATCTATGCCAAGCTGGTAAATTATCTGGCTGAGGATTTTCGCCGGAACGGGCAAATTGTCTGTGATCTGGTGACTAATGGCAGTCACTACAATCTCATTCTCTCCGATAGGCTCTCTCACTTGGAATACCTCATGAAACATTTACCAAAAGAACTGAGAGATAAGTCAGTCATGGTGGATGGAAAGATGACCTCTAAGAAAGGTAAAGCCCAGCGAGAAAAAGCTATTGAGGACATGAGAGCCGGTAAGAAACACTTCCTCTTCGCTACCTATGCACTGGCAAAAGAGGGGCTGGACATTCCACGGCTTGACCGCCTCTATTTGGTGACTCCCCAAAAGGATTATGCCGTGATCGCTCAGAGTGTAGGCCGGGTTGCCCGTACCTTTGAAGGAAAGGTGACACCTGTTGTCTATGATTATGTGGACAATGGTATTCAGTATCTCGTCCGCAGCTTCAAGAAACGCTGTACCACTTACCGCAAACTTGGCTGTCATTGGTTAGAGGAGGCGGTAATGTGAGAGTGCTTGTGGCTTGTGAAGAGAGCCAGACCGTGGCAAACGCATTTCGGGAGGCCGGACATGAGGCTTACAGTTGTGACCTTGTAGAGTGTAGCGGTGGACACCCTGAGTATCATCTTAGGGTAGACGCTCTTGAAATCCTGAAAATTAAGTGGGATATGATTATCGCCCATCCACCGTGTACCTACATGAGCAAGGCCGGAGCCAGATGGATGTACCCCAAGGCGGGAGAGTTATCAGAGGAACGCTATGCCCTCGCTATGAAAGCGAAAGCGTTTTTCATGAGATTTTTGATGGCCGATTGCCCCAGAGTTTGTGTTGAGAACCCAAGGCCATTGAAAGTTGTAGGACTCCCCCCCCTACACAGGTCATTCAACCCTACGAATATGGTCATCCATATAGCAAAGCAACACTTCTATGGCTGAAAGGCTTACCCCCGCTTCAACCCACAAAAATCTTGACCGAACACACTCCGTTTCTTCCCAGTAATACGGGAGCCTTTTCCCGTGGAGGCGGAGGGTCAAGAGGAACGGCACATGACCCTGTAACAGCGTCTAAGACCTTTCCCGGCATTGCACAGGCTATGGCTGACCAGTGGGGATAAGTTAAGAGAGAAAGGATGATGAACTTGATAGACCATCCTACCGATCAAATAGGTGGTTTTTCGAGTGAGGTTGCTTTCGAGGTAGATAAAATTCGTAACACTTATGATTGTACTTTTTCAGAGGCAATCGAAATTGTGAGAATTGGTGCGTATAACATTTTAACCGAAACCTTGAAATATAACCTTAACGAAATAGCACAGGCATTGCAGGAATTGGGTGAGAGCCATGATAGATGATCGCTATATTTTTGACTGTGAGGTTTTTGCTTTCGATTGGCTCTTTGTTTTCAAGCATAAGACCACGAAAGAGTACACGGTCATCCACAATGACAATGAGGCTGTGCGCCAGTTCATGGAGCAAGAACCCCTTCTGGGAGGCTTCAATAACAAGCACTATGACCAGTTCATTTTGAAAGCCGTCCTCTGTGATTATACCCCGGAACAGGTCAAAGCAGTCAACGATTTTATCATTGTGCAGAGACATGAGGGGTGGGAACACCCTGATCTCCGTGAGAGCCGGGTCTACTTTGACCAATATGACCTCATGGATGACTGCCAGATGGGTCTATCCCTGAAAGCCATTGAAGCACACTTGGGGATGGACATTCGGGAAACAACGGTGAGTTTTAATATCAACCGGCCTCTCACTCAGCAAGAACTTGATGAAGTCATTTTCTATTGCAAGCATGATGTAGACGCTACTGACCAGTTAGACGATCTGCGGCAGGGCTACCTTTCCAGCAAACTTACTCTGGGGAAAGAGAAGGGTATTTACCCGGCAAAGGCTCTGTATATGACCAATGCCAAACTGACCGCAGCTTACCTTGACGCAGAGCCGAAGCCCCACTATGACGAGCGTGAGTACCAGTACCCATCCGCTCTGTTGAAGCAGTATATCCCGCAACAGGTGTTTGACTTCTTTGACCGGCTGAAAGACATGAGCATTCCCAATGAGGTAGTGTTCAAGGAAAAGTTGGAGATTACCGTTGGAGATTGCCCCTGTACGATTGCCTATGGCGGTATTCACGGCGCAATTCCATGTTACCGGGAAGAGGCTACGGAAACTCGCTCCATTCGGAATAAGGATGTTGCCAGTTACTACCCTCACCAGATGATATTGAATGGGTATTGTAGCCGGAACATTCCCTCTCCTGATGTGTATGCCGCCACTATTGAGCGGCGTGTTAAGGCAAAGAAGTCGGGGGACAAGGCCACGGCAAACGCTCTGAAACTGGTTCTGAACACCACCTACGGGGCCATGCTCAATCAGTACAACGACCTCTATGACCCTCTCATGGGCCGGTCAGTGTGTATCTCAGGCCAGTTGCAGCTACTTGAAATGGCTGTCCATCTCACTCAGGAATGCCCCACGCTGAAAATCATCCAGCTCAACACCGATGGTATCATGGTCAGCCTTGATGACTCCGATGTTCCCCAGTATCAGGAGATCACTCAGGAGTGGGAACACCGAACCGGGTTTGAGTTGGAAGAAGACCTGATAAAGATGATTTGCCAGAAAGATGTGAACAATTATGTGGAGGTTCCCTTCGAGGGAGAACCGAAAATCAAAGGCGGAGTTCTTGTCCGGGGGATTGCACCGGCAGGAGCGTTCAACATCAATAACAATGCCTGTGTGGTAGCCAGAGCCGTCAAGGACTATCTGGCCTACGGTGTGCCGGTGGAGAAGACCATTATGGAGTGTGACCGGCTCTTGGATTTCCAGTTGGTAGCCAAGGCTGGTAGCAAATATGGTGACGCTCTTCACGAGGTAGACGGAGAACTAAAGGTGGTGCAGAAGGTCAACCGTGTATATGCTACCGAAGATCACCGGTTCGGGACACTCTACAAAATGCACCTGTCCACCGGCACTCCGGTCAAGATCGCCGGTCTTCCTTCAAGGTGTGTCGTGGACAACGATAATCACCTGACCATTGATGTAGTTGACCGTGACTGGTATATCCGGCTGGCAAAGCGGTATGTTCGGGATTTTCTTGGACAGAAGCCGCCGAAGAGGAATACCCGAAAGGTGAACAAGGTGAAAAAAAACCTGTTGTCTTTATTGGAGGACACGGTATGAAGGATTGGACAGGAACAATAACTTCCACTTTCAAGACCATTGGTGCCTCTAATCACACTGATAAGGAACGAGAACACAACGATTATTATGCGACAGAGCCTCGTGCGGCAGAATTATTGTGTGACCTGTTTCAATTCTCTCCCTATATTTGGGAGTGTGCGTGTGGCGCAGGACATTTAGCCAAGGTTTTTGAAAAGCGAGGCTACCTTGTTAAAGCAACTGATCTTATTGACCGAGGATATGGCGAGGGAGGCATTGATTTCTTGAAGTGTGACCGGCCCTTTGCCGGGGACATTATCACAAACCCGCCGTATAAATTTGCACAAGCATTTGTTGAAAAAGCGTTGTCCCTTGTAAGCGAGGGTCATCATGTAGCAATGTTTCTAAAACTGACCTTTATGGAGGGAAAAGGCAGGAAGAGTTATTCCAAAAGACCCCCCCCAAGGTTATTTTTGTTTCCAGTTCCCGGCTCTTATGTGCTAAAAACGGAGAATTTCAGAAAATGAAAGATGGCGGTGGTTCTGCTGTTGCCTACGGTTGGTACATTTGGGAAAAGGGTTACGCCGGGAATACGATTATAAAATGGTTCAATTAAAAAAAATGGAGGGTTCAACATGAAGAAAAATCCCGGAAGAGCGGAGCGTAGACGGCTTTTCTTTAGCCGCCGCAGAGCCGCAGGAAAGCAGAGAGCCAAGATGAACGAATATATCAGCTCTCACAAATTTTTGAAGAAGTTTCAGGAGGTATAAGAGATGGCTACCAAAACACCCGCTCCCGCTGTTGATTACAGCACCATGAATGCTCTTGCAAAGTTGCAGCTGGCCCGGTTGAAGTTCCTGCAAGCCGGGGTAAAGAAGACCGGCAAGAACATTCACTTGGAGTTCATGTACTTCGAGTTGCAAGACATTGTTCCCACCGCAGAGTCCATCTTTGCCGAGGTTGGTCTTCTGATGGTTCCCACCGTTGGCAAGGATTACGCTACCGCCAAGGTCTATAACTGTGATGACCGTGAGGAAGAGCCGGTTGTCTTTGAGGTTCCTTTCACCCAGATTGCCCCTATCATCTCGAACACCGGTAAGGTGGTTACGAATGAAATGCAAGCTCTTGGCAGTTCTATCACCTACATTCGCCGGTATCTCTGGCAGTTGGTACTTGACATTATTGAGGCCGACAGCATTGACAATATCTCCGGTGGAGATGATGGTCAGGACGCTCCTACTCCCACTCCCAAGAAAACCCGGAAAGCCCCTGTCACACAGGAACAGCGGCAGGAGATCAAGTCTGAACTGACTTCCGCTCCTGAGAATGCCGCCAGTGAGGAACAGATTGCCAATCTGAAAACCTCCCTGAAAAAGCTCATGGAACTTGACCCCGATCAGGAGTCCTTTGTTCAGAGTGTGGCAGTGAAGACCGAAGGGTTCACCAAAATCACCGCTGATGTATGTGACCAGCTGATTGCCGGAGTTTCGGATATGCTGACGGCGTATGAAACGCAGGAGGGTTAATCATGGAATGGATTGACAACAGAATTCAGATTGTGCCGCCCAAGCGTCCTAAGAAGCTGACAGCAACCCGGTTTGCTACCGTTCTGGGGCTGAACCCGTGGTCTACTCCCTTTGAGGTATGGTGCGAGATCACTCGTACCTACCAGAAGACCTTTGAAGACACCATTTACACCAGAGCCGGTAAGATCATCGAACCGAAACAGGCGGAATACATGAAGAACACCTACTTCATGAGCAATCTGGTGACTCCGACTGACCGGTTCGGGGAGGATTACTTCAAAAGAACCTTCGGTGACTTCTTCCCTGATGTGGCTGTCTTCGGCGGTATGTGGGACTACCTGCTGTGCGATAAGACCGGCAAGCCCATGGCTGTCCTTGAAATGAAGACTTCCAAGCGGGTAGAGGATTGGGCTGAGGACATTCCCGAGTATTATGCCTTGCAAGCTGCGCTTTATGCTCACCTTCTGGGAGTGGACAGCGTTATCATGGTAGCCTCTTTCCTTGACCCCTCTGACTATGAGGCCCCTGAGAATTTTGTGTGTAGCTCCGCAAACACCATTACCCGGCCCTTTAAGGTGTCTGAGCGTTACCCGGATTTCGAGAAGCGGTATGTGAAACCGGCTCTGAAATGGTGGAAAGACCATGTGGAAACCGGCCTCTCTCCTGCCTATGACGAGAAGCAGGACGCAGAAATCTTGAAGGTTCTCCGTACCAATAACCTGTCCCCTGAAACCGATTTGGCCGATCTGGTGTCCGAGGCGGAAACCCTGAAAGCCAAATTGGACGCTCATGCCGCAGAAGTGGCGGAAGACGAGAAGCGGTACAAGACCCTGACCGACATGATTAAAAAATCCGCTATGGCTCAGTTCCGGGATGGAGATAAGAAGGTGTCTATTACCGGTAAGGCTTACACTTGGGAGGTCAGCCGTACTTCTACCTCCAAGATCAACAAGGACGCTATGAAAGCGGACGGAGTGTTGGAGAAGTACACCACCATAGAAGACACCTATCGGATTACTCCGAAAATGATTAAGGAGGACTGAACAATGTATATTGACCCCTTTGTAGCCGGTGTTCTGGCTACCGTCATGGTAGAGTTGATGGCAAGCATTGTCTACGCTATCTGGGTAGGCAGGAAGAAGTAAGAGGTGTGCTATGAAATTTGAGAAATTTGTGAAGTCCCTTGCTTCCAGCGGTGTCATTTACAATCAGCAGATCGGTGATCTCCCTATCAATGACCGCTGGCTGGCCTCCCCGTCCGTGTTCATGAAAATTCCTGTTACGGTGAAAAGTGTGACAGCTGCGGCCATTCAGGAAATGCCGAAAGCAATCTCCAAGATGATTGACCAGATCGGCCATACCGAATATGCAGAACTGGCAGAAGCCATTATGCCATATCCCGATGGTGGTATCAAGGATTGCATTCGGGTCTTCAAGACCAAGGACGGCACTATCTCTATCAAGATCAGCAATGATGATTGGTCTTTGATTGAAAAGTCCGACCTGTGCGAAATCCTCTATGCTTATGACATTGATACAAACTCCACCGTGGCAAAGGCCCTGTTGGTCAAGAGATACCCCGAGTTGCCGGACGATGAAGACGAACTTGTAGGTATCATCTTCCCGGTAAATAACGAAGTTTAAGGAGGACACCTACAATGGCGAAAATTGGACTGAGTGAGGGATTTACTCTCATTCCCGAAGGAACCCATGTGTTCAAGATCACGGCGGTCAACTACAAGGAAGCCTTTGGCAAGTTGGAGATCACTATGCAGACCCAGAGCGGAGCCAAGCATATTGAACGCTTTTCCCTTCTGAAAACCGATGGCTCTCCCAATGAAGGTGCCCTGAACGCTTTCAGTTACTTTGCCAAGACCGCTCTCAATGATTTCTCCCTAACTGAAATCGACCATGAAGACCTCGTGGGGTGCTTCATTGAGTGTGATGTGGAACATGATGTTCAGCCGAACAAGAACAAGCCGGATAAGACCGTCACATTCGCTCGGCTGACCGATAAACGGCCCTCTGAGGGCTGGGATGAAAGAGAAGCCCCCTCACCCGCACCGGCCTCCAAACCCGCTCCTGCGGCCTCCCAGACGGCAAAGAAGCCCTCTTTTGACCTGAATGCCCTATTAGGGTAAAACCGGACGAGGGAGAGCGGTTATCTACCCTCTCCCTCTCCAATGGTTTGTTGAAAAACTTGTGGAAAGTGAGGATAAGATACTTTGACCACGACAAAGACAAAGGTGCAAATGCACCGGGAGATTTGCGAAGAAATCAATGATCTCTATTCCCGGAAAAATCACGATTACGGGGACAGTTTTCACCAGACCTTTGTTGAAGAGGGTATGGCTATGGCCCGTATTCGGCTGGGAGATAAGTTCAACCGGTTCAAGACTCTTTCCCGTTCCGGGGAACAGAAGGTTGATGACGAGTCTATCAGGGACACATTGATTGATCTTGCCAATTACGCAATCATGACTGTGCTGGAAATGGAGGTTGCAGGAAATGAAACAGATTAAGACCGTGCGACACCGTTTGGACAACACTTGTCAGTTTGACGATGAAGTAAATAATCTTCTGCGTGAAGGTTGGCTTTTGAAGAAAAGAACCGTTTTGCGCCCCTTTTGCCAGGGCAGTTCAATGTTTGTACACATCATGCTATATGCCGAACTGGAGAAGGAGGTTGCCGATGATGACGCTTAATGATTACCAAAAAGCCGCAGACCGTACTTCCGGCGATCTCTGTCCTTGGGACAAAATTCGGAACGGCTGTTACGGCTTAAACGGTCTTAATCTGTTTCATTTCCT